>Ga0007876_1000126_pt1 | contig 32556 bp, 37 predicted proteins | sample CryBogCBH24Aug09_FD_70958 | JGI IMG/M metagenome (GOLD analysis project Ga0007876, IMG submission 70958) | Freshwater microbial communities from Crystal Bog, Wisconsin, USA - CBH24Aug09 | ecosystem: Environmental > Aquatic > Freshwater > Lake | place: Crystal Bog, Wisconsin, USA | collected...
AATTATAATAAATATAAAAAATATAAATATAAATATTTAAAAAAAAAATTTAAAATTGGTGGAATGATGGAAGAATCCCAACTCCCACCCCCACCCCAAGTTTTACCCCAAAATTTAGTTTCTAGTAGAGATGAAATAAATTATACACCAATACTAATTTCTCCTCAGGAAAACCAATTATCCCAGGGGGATAAAGTAAAAATCTCCTTAGATGATTATTATAATAATGATAATTATATTGTAATAGAATTGAACACATATATAGATCATATAATATATTATATAATATATTATAAGATGACCTATACTTGTAGTGACCTATTACTAATATTTTATAAATTAATGGGACTTGGGCATGAAAAATCTAAGGTTATATGTAGCACTATATACGCTTATTATTCAAATTCAACCGCCACCAAACATCATTTATTTGATTCCGTTAATGCCATTTCTGTATCAAATGATGTAGTTGTTAATTTAATAAGATTGATAGAAAAAAATTCAAATAAAGATCAGATTATTGATAAAATAAAAAAATTCTATGAACTTATGCAGAATTATATAGGGATAATAAAATTCCCTAACTATGTCTATTATAATATAACAAACAATAATATAATGTTATATTACGAATACGAATACGAATACTCTAATACAAATATGCAAAATAGAAAAATTTTGAAAAAGATAGAAATTTATTACTATCTGTATCAACAAGGTTTATTAGGTAATAAACAAATAATATATTTTTTTCTGTTCAATATAAACCCACACAATTTAACACCTGACCAAACGGAGATATACAACAATATATATAATAATTGGCAACGACAGAATAACTATAGCTTATCTATAAAAGATTTTTATACGGGTATAAATGTCTATCTATCCAATTGGCATACATAATACAATAAAGGGCTTATTTCATCATAACTATCATATTGCTGTAAAATAATAATATTATACATTTTATTTTTATTATCTGTATAAAAAAATAATAAAAATATAAATATAATTTTAAATATAAATATAATTTTCCTACAATATTATTATATTTATGATATAATTAATGGTTCTAATTTACATTTAGATTCAAATAATCCACACCCTCCTCGTGTTGCTAATGCCCATATAATATATAAATATGGACATATAAATGCTGTCATAAATGATAATAAATTAAAACCATCATTGCATTTCCATGATAAATAAATAGCAAAAAAAGAAATTATTATATGAGTTATACAATATATACATTTAGTCATATTATATGGTTTTTTATTTTTATTATATTCATCTATTAACATATTCTGATTTTCATTATTTTGAATTGGATTATTAATATCTGTTAAATCATATGTATTATTATAATTATAATAACTCATTATATATATATACTCAGAAATTATATTATTATATATATAATAATATAATTTAATTATTACAAACAGTACCATTTTTATCAGCTATAATTTCTAAAACTTTTTTTAAATCTATATTATTAATATCTATATATTTTGGTATTGATATATTTTGATTTTTTTTTTTATTAGTTATTTGTATATAATATCCATATTTTCCATTTTTAATATAAATAGATTTATTTTTTATAATAAAAGTTTTTAATATATTAGTTTTTTCTATTAGTTCTTTAGCATATTCAATATTTATAATATCTGGTTTATTTTGTATTGAATAATTTTTATTATTATATTTTATATATAAACCATATTTTCCATTTAATACTTCAACGGGTTTATTATTTAACTCTCCTAATATATTACCCATATAGGTAGGTTGTGTATTTAATTGTTTGATTATAGGATCTAATATTTTATAAAATTTATCTAATACATTATACCATTTGGCCGATCCATCTGCTATTTTATCTAAATAAGTTTCAAATTCTGCTGTAAAATCAATATTCATCAATTGATTAAAATGTAATTCTAAAAAATTAATTATTTTAATTCCAAGTTCTGTAGGAATTATTTTTTTTTCTTCATTTCCTATTATGATTGTTTTAGTAGTTTCTATTATTTTAAATTTTTTATTTAATTCAACAATATTTATATTTTTATTTATTCCATCAATATTACATATATTAATATAATTTCTGTCTATTATTTTATTTATTATTGATACATATGTTGATGGTCTACCTATATTTTTAGTTTCTAAAAATTTAACTAAATCAGATTCAGAATATCGTTTAGGTATTGTATTATATTCTTCAATAATTTTAAGATTATTAAATACTAAACTATCATTAATTGAAATATTTATTTTTTTTATTTCAATATTATCGTCTTTGATATCATAAATAAGTGTAAAACCTTTACAATTAATATATTTATATCTAGCTATCCATTCATATCCATTATTAGAATGAATTATAATAGATTGAATAGAACTATTTATACCAATCATTTGTGATGCAATAGTTCGTGTCCAAATAAGATTATATAATTTTATATAATCTTTATTTTTTATATTTATAGTTTTATTTTCTATGTTGGTAGGTCGTATTGCTTCATGAGCTTCTTGGGAAAAATTAGATAATGTATATATATTATATTTATAATATTCACTGCCAAAATTTCTTATTATATAGTCTTTACATTTATTTAAAATATATTCAGATAAATTACATGAATCAGTACGCATATATGTTATATATCCTTCTTCATATAATTTCTGAGCTATTAACATTGTTTTTGAAACATTAAATTTTAATTTAATAAATGCTTCATGTTGTAATGTAGAAGTAATAAATGGAGGTAATGGATTTGTAATTATATTTTTATTTTGTATATCAGTAACTACAAAATGTATATTTTTATTAAATTTATTTAAAAAATGTTTCCCTAAATCTAAATTTTCAATAACATTATTTTGTAATGTTATTTTTATTTTTTCTTTATTATATATTAATTCTCCAATAATTTTAATATAAGATGTTATATTAAAATTATTTATTTCATCTTCTTTTTCTTTTACTATTTTAACTAAAATAGATTGAACGCGTCCAACAGATTTAGCATTTATATCTTTTAGTTGTTGTAATAATGGACTTATTTTATATCCTATTAATCTATCATATATACGTCGTGTTTGTTGTGCATAAACTTTATTTATATTAATTACTTTAGGATTAAGAATAGCATTTTGAATAGCATTATATGTTATTTCAGAAAAAATAATACGAGGAGGATCTATTAAATTTAATGAATTAGATAATTCCCAAGCAATAGCTTCACCTTCTCTATCATTATCTGTTGCTAATATTACTGATTTACAATCTAATGCAGATTTTTTTAATTCATTAATAATTTTATATTTTCCTTTTACTATTATATAATTTGGTTTATAATTATTATCTAAATCTACAGAAATATTATTTGGATCTAAATCTATACAATGACCTAATGATGCTTTTACTATATATTTATCTCCTAAATAGTCATTAATTTTTTTTATTTTTCCAATTGATTCAACAATAATTAAGGATTGATCCATATATATTTTATTATAGTAATATAATATTTTTTATTTATACGCATTTTTTAAATTATCTAATTCATTTAATATATTAATTTCTATATTATTTACATCATTTAAATTTATAGTTTTATGATCTTTATCTTTATCAGTTTCTAATATAGATAATTCATTTGTTAATTTGTTTTTCATTTTTTTTAACTTTGGAGTTAAATTTTCTTCTTGTAGTAAATTTAATAATGTTAAACCTATATTAGATTTTTTTATTTTTTCTTGTTCTTTTTCGTGTATTGTGTCTTTTTCTTCTTCTATTTCTGTTTCTGCATCTTCTCTTTGTTCTGTTTCTTCTCGTTCTGTTTCTTCCCGTTGTTCTATTTCTTCTTGTTCTGTTTCTTGTTGTTCTTTTTTCTTTCGTTCTGTTTCTTCTCGCTGTTCTTTTTTATTTCGTTCTGCTTCTTCTCGTTGTTCTTTTTTCTTTCGTTCTGTTTCTTCTCGCTGTTCTTTTTTCTTTTGTTCTGCTTCTTCTCGTTGTTCTTTTTTCTTCCGTTCTGCTTCTTCTCGTTGTTCTTTTCGTTCTGCTTCTTCTCGTTGTTCTTTTTTCTTTCGTTCTGCTTCTTCACGCTGTGCTTCTTTTCGTTCTGTTTCTTCTCGTTGTTCTTTTTTCTTCCGTTCTGCTTCTTCTCGTTGTTCTTTTTTCTTTCGTTCTGCTTCTTCGCGTTGTTCTTTTTTCTTTTGTTCTGCTTCTTCACGTTGTTCTTTTTTCTTTTGTTCTGCTTCTTCTCGTTGTTCTTTTTTCTTTTGTTCTGCTTCTTCTCGTTGTTCTTTTTTCTTTCGTTCTGTTTCTTCTCGCTGTGCTTCTTTTCGTTCTGTTTCTTCTTGTTGTTCTTTTTTCTTCCGTTCTGCTTCTTCTCGTTGTTCTTTTTTCTTCCGTTCTGCTTCTTCTCGTTGTTCTTTTTTCTTCAGTTCTGCTTCTTCTCGTTGTTCTTTTTTCTTCCGTTCTGTTTCTTCTCGTTGTTCTTTTTTCTTCCGTTCTGCTTCTTCTCGATGTGCTTCTTCTCGTTCTGCTTCTTCTCGTTCTGTATCTTCTCGTTCTGTATTTTTTTCTTTTTCTTGTTTATCATGTTTTTCTTTTTCTTTTTTTTCTTTTTCTTGTTTATCATGTTTTTCTTTTTCTTTTTTTTCTTTTTCTTTTTTTTCTTTTTCTTGTTTATCATGTTTTTCTTTTCTCTTCCGTTCTATTTCTTTCTTTTCTTTTTCTTTTTTCTTCCGTTCTATTTCTTTCTTTTCTTTTTGTTTTCTTGTTTTTTCTTTATTACTTCTACTTCCTCTACCACTACTTCCTCTACCACTACTTCCTCTACCACCTTTTAAAAGTTTATATTTATATTTATATTTTAAATATTTATATTCTATTAAAATATCTAAATTTAATTTATTTTCCATAATATAAATTATATATTATAATAGAATATTGATTATAATAGTTTTTTAATATATGTTTATCATTATAAATTTGAAATATTAAGATACACATATAAATTAGAATTATACTATAATGATTATAAAATGGATTTCTTTTATAACATATTAATGGTTTAATAAATTTAAAAATAATACCATTTTTAAATTTATCTTTTAAAAAATACCGTTCTATATTAATTAATCCACATTTTCCATATTTAGATAATAAATGTCCTGATATAAATAGTAAAAAATATAAAACTAATGTTTTATATATAATATCATTTATAAATGGGCTTAATAAAATACATAATAAAATAATACAATGACAGATAAATATTATAGTATTTATAATACTATGATTATATAGATTGTTTAGATACATATTATAATAATATATATAATAATAATATTATTATTATTATTTTGCTAATTTACTTAACTTAGTAAAAATATTAGTATTTACCCATGGGGTAATTTTTAAAGAAACATAAACAAATACAATTGTCAAAATTGATGATATTATAATTATATCACGATGACATAAATAATTTTTTTTAATTTGATGGGTAAAAGGCAAAGTTGAATTTTGTAATAATGGAGGTATTAGTAATGATAATACAATATTTAACATTGCAGCAACAATAGCTACTAATAAATGATAATCCATATATAGTATTATAGGAATAAAATATTTTTAAATTATTTTTAATAATTTAAGAATACATTTATTATAATTATAAATTATTATATATTTGTTTTTCCATAATATATATATGTTGATTATGTAAATTTATAAAATTATTTGATATATTAAAATTATTTTTTAGAAATAAATATTTAGATATTTCATTTTCTGCATGGGTATGTAAATAATTAATATTAATTTCTGTCATTTTTTGTATTGTATATTGAATTAAATTATACCCAATATGATTATTACGTTTATTAATATGAACGCATAAATTATATAAAAAACATCCTATTCCATTATTATTTAATACATAATAATTTAATGGAATATTATAATATTTAATTTTTTTTAATAAAAATTTATTTGGTAATATACATAAACAACCTACTATTTCATTATCAATTATATCTAAAATAACTATAGTATTATGTTCCAAATCAAAATTATCAGTAATATTTTTATTTTGTTCTATATTTGTATCATTTGAAGTATTAAAATTTTCATTCAAAAATAATAATATTTTATTTTTTTGATTATTGGATAATCTTTTATAAATTGTTGTAATATACATTTATAATAATATATATTTAATATTAAAAAAAACCCATAAAAAGTTTATTATTGAAAATATAATATAAATAGATATAATGGATATATATATTATTAAAATTAATAATAATATTATGGGCTTTTATAATAATTTACAGTATGCATTAGATTATATATATAGTTTAAAAAATAGTGCATTAATAAATATTAATAATAAAGTTTATATTGAAACATATAAAATTAATTCTTATATTTTAATTGATAAATATGAAGTAAATTTAAACTATAATATTACAACTTTTAAACAAATTGATTTTTTAAATAAACCATATGAACATATAATTAAACCAACTGAACATATAAATAAAGATGATAATGAATATAAATATGAATATGATAATGATAATGAAAATGAATATGAAAATGAAAGTTTTAATATAACAACAGAAGAAATTGAAAATAAAAAAAATAATATAAATAAATTTAATAAAATTGGACAAGAAAAAATAGAATTAGTGCATGAGTTAAATTTATTAAAAGAAAAAAAAAAAATGATAGAAGAAGAAGAAAAATCATATAATTATAATTTAGATCTTTATTTCAATTTTAAAAATAAAAAAATAAATAATAATTCATTTACTATTCCATTTATGTTTGAAGATAAATATAAATTATTTGAATATTTAGAATCAAATAATTTATTAAATTTTGATCATTTTATAGACTTATATAAACCTATAAAAATTCAAACTAATTATGATTCATTATTTGTAGATAAAAATATTAAAATAATAGATGATGATTATAATGAAAGTATTAGTGATGTTCCTAGTTATATTGATAGTTATAATAATACTAATAATAATGATAATGAAACAGTATTTAAAAATATTGATAATGAAGAATTAATTTTATTATGTAATTAATAAAATGTATATATTAATAAAATGTATATATTAATAAAATGTATATATTAATATAATGTATAGAGATAATGATATAGATAAATTAAAATTAAATATTGATAATATTGTAAATGAATCTTTATTAATATATAAAACTAATTATGAACCTACACTTGATGAAAGTAAACAAATATATGATATAATTTTAAATTATATTAAGATAAATAAAAAAATTATTTATGGTGGATATGCCCAAAATAATTTAATTACATTAAAAAATAAATATGATGGATTTTATAATGATTTATCATTACCTGATATAGAATTTTATTCTAATGACCCTCTAACTGATTTAATAGATTTATGTGATATATTACATAATAAAAAATTTAAATATGTTCAAGGACAAGAAGGAATACATTGTGGAACATATAAAATATTTGTTAATTTTATAAATTATTGTGATATAACTTATATATCTAAAAATATATATGATAATATAAAATATATAGAAAATAATGATAAAATACATTTAGCACATCCATATTTTATGTATGTAGATACTTTTAGAGTATTTACTGATTCAATGACTTCTTATTGGAGATTAGAAAAAACATTTTCACGTTTTATAAAGTTATTTTCCTATTATCCAATAATTACTAAAATACCTAGTATTAAATTTACTACTCTATCACTTCCAAAAAATTTAAGAATTATTAGAAAAAAAATTATTCAAAATTCTAAATATATAATAATTGGTACATATGCATATAATTATTATATATCAAAAATTGATAAAAATAATATTATAAAAGTTAACTTTTATGAAATTATAACTAATAATTTTAATATTGAAGTAAATAAGATTTATAAAAAATTAAAAAAAATTTTTAAAGATAAACTTTCAACGAAAGAATATTATCCTTATTATGAGTTTTTTGATTATAGAATTGATTTTTTATATGATAATAAAATTTTATTACGTGTATATAATAATAATAATAAATGTATAGTTTATAATTTATCAGAAAAAAAAAAAAATATTTTGGAACAATACAATTAATATTTTTATATTTATTATCTAATTATAATTATTATATAACTAATAAAAATACAATTGAAGCTAATAATTATTTAAATATGTTTATTAATTTATATAATGCAAAAAATAAATATTTAGATAAATATAATTTAACAATATTAGATAATTCACCATTTAAAGAATTTACATTTAACTGTCTAGGTTTTCCCGTATCGATAGAAAGAGAAGAACGAATTAAATTATGTATTAGGAAAAATAATAAACAATTAATTAAATTTCGTTATGATCCAATAGATAATACACCAGGAAAAAAACCAAATTATATATTTAATAATTTATCAGGTAATCAAGTTATAAATACTGATAAATTATTAATTAATATTTAAAAATATTATATAAGTATTTATATATATAGATAGAATGATAAGTGATGAAATTAATAGATATGAAATTAATACAAATGAAATTGATACAAATGAATCGTTTAATGCAAAAAAAATAAAAAAAAAAACTTCTAAAAAAACTTCTAAAAAAAAACCAAAAACAAAAAAAAAAAAAGAACCAAAAAAAAAAAAAAAAAAAAAAAAAAAAAAAAATCAACTGTAAAATACTTATATTACCCATACTTTTTAATAAAGAGTCTATAGTTTAATGGTAAAACATACCGCTCATAACGGTAATTATATAGGTTCAATCCCTGTTAGACTCATTGAATTTAAATAAATAAACAAATTAAAAAATATATTTTATGTTATTACAAGCAGCACAAAAAATTGGTGCGGGATTATCTACTTTTGGTTTAGCTGGAGCAGGAATAGGAATTGGTTTAATTTTTGCTTCATTAATTATTGGTGTTTCAAGAAACCCGAATTTAAAAGAGGATTTATTTAGATTTGCTATTCTAGGTTTTGCTTTTACTGAAGCGATTGCATTATTTGCTTTAATGATTGCATTTTTAATATTATTCGTATAAAATAATATTAATAAAATGTATTTGTTTTTTAAAAACAAAATTTAAATTAAAAGATTAGTTAGAGTTTTTTAAGTAAAAAAAACAAAAGGAAAGAAATGTTTTTGATTCAAATAAATATAAAATGGGTAATTTATGATAAAGCATATATTTATAAAAATCAGATTTTTTTGTAAAATAAAGAAAAAAAATTGAAACAAAAATAACATTTGAGTTGATTATATAAGAAAATACATCAATAACAGATTTAAAACATCTAACTTTCAAATCTGTTGATTTAAATTTTAATTGTTTATTTATATTTTTTTTTAAAAAAAAAGAAATATTTTTTATAGAATCTTTAGAAACAACATATATAGGATATTGTTGAGTTAAATTAAAAAAAAAAATATTGTCCAAAGAGTTTATAATCCGTTTAATTTGTATCATCGTTTATTGAAAATGAAATTAAATATTTAAAAATCTTCTTATTATTGTTAATTTTCAAACTATTTTTAGGACTAGTTTCGTTACTAATAATAGCTTTTAATATTATATTTAAATTGTTTAAATAGATAAAATATAAATTTTTTTTAATTAAAATATTATATTTATAATTTAGAAAAGAAAGTATTTCGTTTTTTGGACAAAAACCCCAAAAACTAGAAACTAATAAAAAAAAACCACCCGGAGATATTTTTAAAATTAAAAGGTGTATTTTTTTTTGTTTTAAAGTATTTAACAATATTAATGTTGTTTTGTTAAAAGTTTTTACTTTTGTATAATAAATAAAATTTAAACTCTTATTATAATTATTTTTAAATTTAAATAAATTAATTACAAATGAATAACATATTTTTTGTTTTTGGGATTTAAAAAAAGTATAAGTATAAAAATTGTCTAATAAATATAAAAAATCGGACAAGTCAATTCTGTTTAAATATTTAATATAATTAAACATATTAGATTTTTTTTCTAAAACATGCTTAAAATATGATTGTTGATTACTTTTATTAAATAAAATTTTCATATAAATTTAATTTTTGTCGTTAGTAAAATAAAAATTAAAAAAAATAAATCTTAGTATTTATAGGTAAATACTTTTGTGATTGTTTTAATACTGACATAGTATAATAGTGAGAATGTGATTTAATTACACATAACGAAGTTCCTGTTTTTACTTTTTGTACAAAAGAATTAATACTACCTTTACCTTTACCCATTCTAACTTCAGTTGGTTTTTTAGTTACAGGAATATTAGCATTTAAATTAAAATAAATTAACGCTAACTTTTTTTTAAATTTTTTAACTATTAATTTTTTAAAAGCTTTAATTTGATTAATTGAAATTTTACCAAATTCCGATGATTTAAGAAAATAATAATGTTTTTTTTTTTTAAAAGTCGAAATTAAAACTGAATTGGTACAGTTATTTAATTTACCTTTTTGTTTTTTTTTAGATAAGTTTCTCATTATATTATATTATTTATTAACCATAATTTTAAACCAAACACACCGTATTTAGTAAAAACATGCTCTTGTATATAAGAAGGTGAATTTTTAAACGTTTGAGTAGAAATTTTACCGCTTGAAAAAGTTATTTTACTTGACATAGTTTTACCACGTAATTTTCCGGATAATTCAAACTTCAAACCCCCGACACTTTTTGAAAATTTATTGTTTTTTAAAAATAAAAAAATTTTTTTTAAGAACACAAAAAATTTTTTATGCTTGTATTTATGAAGTCGTTTAAAAATTAAACCTAAAAAAACGCCAAAAAATTTTAAAGAAATTTTATTTTCATTTAAAAGTGAAATGGTTTTAATAAAATCAACAAATAAAATTAAACGTTTTTCAAACAAAACCTTACTATATTGTTTAAAATTATTATAAAGATATATTAAACTTTCCTTGTTATTTAAATAATTTAAAATTTTAATTTTATAAATAATATTATTAAAATTATTAAGTTTTAAATTTTTAAATATTTTTGTTAACTCTTTATCAAATGTGTAAAATAATTTAGTTTTTTTTTTTTTAAAAAAAATTATTTTTTTAGTAGATAAAAAAATTGTTAAAAACAATGAAATCTTATTGGCTGAAAAATCTATAGTTAATGTATCAATATAAAAATTGGATTTATAAAAAAGATTTAAAATTAAATTATTTAACTGTAAATTTTTGTTAAATAAATATGTTTGTGAATTTAGAGATTTTAATTGTTGTACACGTAATAGTGTATTTTTTATAGTTTTTTGTCCCATTATTATGCTTAAAAAGTTAATTTTTTTTTTTAATTTTTTTAGGAGACTTTTTAGTAAAAACAAATTCTCCAAACTTATAACCAACGTTATCTCTACTTATATAAATTTTTTTAAATATTTTACCATTATAAACAAACACAGTTTGATTTATTAAAATATAAGGTATAATTAAATCACGGTTCCAAATTTTTAAAAATGTTTTTTTTTTAAAAAAAAATTTAGGAGAAAAAGTTTTAGATTTTATTGTTGTCATAAAATTAAATTTTTTTTGAGGTTTTTACTCCTTTTGTTAGTTTACCCCAAGGAGTCATAGCGGCCATGCCTCCTCTAGTACGACCACCGTGTGGATGATCTACTGGATTCATAGCAGCACCACGAACCGAAGGTCGTATTCCTTTAAGCCGATTTTTTCCTGCTTTGCCTAATACAACCTGATTATGTTTATTATCATAAATTGAACCTAGTGTAGCAAAATTTTTATCAAGTAAAACCGATATTATTTTTCCAGAAGGTAATCTAATTTTACATTCTTTATTTGTCTTTTGAATAATTTGAGAAAATGATCCAGATGATTTAGAATAAACAAAAGGACGATTTTTAAAAGATAATGTTGAAATTAAACTACCAACAAAAATATTTTTAAGAAGTAAATACGATCCATTTTTTATTAAAAAATTATTATAACAAGATTCAATAAGTGAGCCTACTGTAGTATATTCAGTTAATAAATTAAAAGAAAATATTTTTTTTTTTATAATAAAATTTATACAAAGAAAAGTATTTCGTAAAGGTTGGTAAAAAACTGCAACAACTATACTAACCCCCTCATTTTTTGTTATTTTACATAATCTTCTCTTAACCCCACCCCCCTTATGTCTAACTGTAATTTTGCCAAAAGAAGATGATCGACCAGAATTTTGCTTAATAATCGATCTATTTTTTTTAAAAAAAAAAGAGGTTTTTGATAATAAAGATTTTTTTATTTTTAATTTGTGTCTAATACCAGGAGATGTAGGTTTGTTAATTTTTAAATTTTTTATCTGATCCATATAAATTAAAAAGTAATAAAAATAATGAAAAAATGTTATATATTTATATATTTTTCTAAAATTATTATAATAGAACCCTATAATATAAAATAAATAGTAAAAGAGGGTAAATCGCAAATATTTTATTTATTTTATATTCTTTGTCTGATCCATATAAATTAAAAAATAATAAAAATAAACATAAAAAGAATAAAAAAATAAAATATGTTAGATATTGTTTTAAAATTATTATAGTAGAACCCTCAAATACAAAATAAATATCAAAAAAGGGTAAATCGCAAATATATTTTTTATTTAAATCTAATATAATTGATTCCTTACAAAAATAAATTAATATAAATTTTAAAAAATAAAAAAAAAAACAAAAGAAAAAATTAATATATATTAAAAAACACAATAAAAAACTATCAAATAAATACTCTTGTCTAGATCTAGAAAAATCAGTTAAACAATTAAAATACTTTTTATTGTGTTCCATATTTTCAATTTGCTGTTTTTCTCCCTCTTCGGGATCTGGTAATCCACTAATTATGGTTAAAATAGATAAAATAAACATAAATAAAAATTTAAGTTGTTTAAAAATAGGTAATTTAAAAAGAAAATTTATTGGACAATATACAATAAAATAAATTAAATTTTGAATAAATTTAAAAATTATTATTAATATTATTTTTCTTTTTAACCATAAAATAATTGAAAAAGATATAAACAATAAAGATAAATAAGTAAAATAAAATGGAATTATAAAAGTTTTGTCAAAAAAAAGATATAAAACTAAATTATATTTAAAACAAACATAATTTAAATTTAATAGTACACAAAACTTAAATTCTTTAATTAACATGTATAGATAAAACATTATTCCAAAAAAAGATATCGCAGGAAATGTGTAAAATATATCAACTGCTTTATCTACAAAAGGTTTTTTTCTAAAATTAGGATCGCAATCAACAAATTTACCCTGAAATAAGAAATCGATATCTAAAATCCAAATACAAAAAAACCCCACTATAATATATCTAAAAGCGTCTTTTAATATTATAGGTATTTCATCTATTTCATATCCTTGGTAATAAATACGAGTAATAGTAAAAAAAAAAATCATAACGGATAAAAAAATCCAAATTTCATAATGCCTAAAAATTTTTTTAATAATTAATAAAAACATATGTTAACAAAAGAAAAAAGAAGGATTTGAACCTACGATCATAAATTTGCAATTTACTGCCTTAAACCACTTGGCTATTTTTTCTTTCAAAAAATTTATATAAAATTTTTTAACTAGATTAAAAAATAATTAATATATTTATTACTAAAGAAGGGACTTGAACCCTTAAGCTCTTAGCGTTAGATCCTAAATCTAATATGTTTACCATTTCATCACTCTAGTAAATTATTTAAAATTATAAAAACTTTAAATTTATTCTTTTTATAGTTAAAAAAATAAATTTAAATGGTAAAACAATAATTTATTTTATAAGTTCTTAATTTTTTATTAAAATTATTTTTATAGTTTAACTATTTTTAATAAAATATTGAATTAACAATAAATTAAAGTTAATAATATATTAAAATAAATATTGTTTTATGAACTATTACTAATTATAGCTTATAAACATTTATAGCATACTTAATTAATTTTTTAACTATTAAATAAGAAATAAGATTTTTAATAATTATTAAACAATAGTAATTTTGTTTAATAATTATTATATAAAGTTTTTTAAATAGATTAAAAAATAATTAATATATTTATTACTAAAGAAAGGGTAAGCTCTTATAGATAGATCCTAAAGCTAATATGTTTATTATTATTTCATCTTATTCTTTTTATAGTTAAAAAACAAAATTACATGGTAGAACACTAATTTTAATTTATAAGTTCTTAATTTTTTATATTAATTAGTCTATAATAAAATTATTTTTATAGTCTAATTATTTTTAATAAAGTATTAAATTAACAATAAAAAATTTATTTATGTATTATAGTTAATAAAATTAAAATGTATGTTAAATAGTTATATTATTACTAACTTTAGATTATAAACATTTATAGCATACTTAATTAATTTTTTAACTATTAAAAAGAAGATAAAAAGTTTAATAAGTTTTTATATAAGTTAATTTGTAATAAAACTTATTTTCTTTTATAAGCAATAAAATTAAAATAAATATATTTTATTATAGTATTAACAATAATAATAAAATAATTAACAATAGTTCAAAATTAATATTAATTTTGAACTATTGTTAATTGTAAAACATAAAATTTATAGCATACTTAATTAATTTTTAACTATTAAAAAGTAAATAATATTTTTAATAGTTAAAAATTAATTTATATATATAAATATTATATACCATATACTGGCGTAATTAAAAATATAAAGGATAAGTGGCTGAGTGGTTTAAAGCGCTAGTTTTGAAAATTAGTATATAAATATATCATAGGTTCAAATCCTATCTTATCTAAAAATAAATTAATATTATTATGTTTAATTATTTTTCTAAATAGCTCAGTGGTAGAGTATTGGGTTGAAAACTCAACTGTCGGCAGTTCGATCCTGCCTTTAGATATTAAAAAAATAAGACTTTTTAGTTTAAATATTTTTAACTAATAATAAACTTATTTGACGGAATGGTAGACGTGACAGATTTAAAATCTGTTCTAATATATTGGGTGTTGGTTCAAGTCCAATAATAAGTAAGTTCAATAAAAATTTTATATTTCAAATAGGTAGCTTAATATGGTAAAGTTTTGGTTTCCAAAACCAAATATTGAGGGTTCAAGTCCCCCCCTGTTTGTTTTTATTTGTTTCGTCTAATGGTAAGGACATTTTTTTTTCAAGAAAATAATACGAGTTCAATTCTCGTAACAAATACGTTTTGTAGAGTAGAGCAGTTAGGTTAGCTTATCGGTTTCATAGTCCGGAGGTCGTAAGTTCGAATCTTACCTTTGCAACAGATAACTAACTCAATGGTAGAGTATTTCGCTTACAACGAAAAAGTTATTGGTTCAACTCCAGTGTTATCTAAAATTAAAATAGATATAATTAAGTTTGAGTTCATAATATAAAATGAACCATTATTTTTACGTTTTATTATAAATTAATAGTATATTATATTAACTTTTGTTTCTTATAGAAAGATTTTTAAAAGTAATAATATTAAGTTTATTTTAAAATAGTAATTTGTTGGGTGTAGCGATAAAGGTAAAGCACCAAACTGTGACTTTGGTAGATGTGAGTTCAAATCTCATCGCTCAACAATAATTATATATGCTATTATTCTATCAAGAGTTTTATAAAGTAGGAATTTTATTAATTTTTAGTATTTTTTTATGTTTTATTATTCTTTTTGCTTCATATCGGTTTAGTATTTACAATCCAGATACTGAAAAAGTTTCAGCTTACGAGTGTGGGTTTGACCCGTATGAAGACGCTAGAAATGTTTTTGATGTTAAATTTTATCTTATTGCAATTTTATTCATAATTTTTGATTTAGAAGCAGTTTATTTTTATCCATGGTGTGTATCTTTAAGTTTTTTAAATTTAAATTCATTTTGGATAATGTTTGATTTTATTTTTGAGTTAGGTATAGGTTATTTATATGTTTGGATTGTTGGTGCGTTAGAATGGGAATAGTATGTTAAATTTAAAGTATAAAGATAAACTTTTAAGATTTCGTTTTAAAAATTTAGAGAAAACTTTATTAATAAATAAATTTTTTTTAAAACATGAGTTTTTGTTTAATAAGAAATTAAAAAAAAAATTTCTTATTAAACAAAAATTAACTAAATTATATTTTAAAATAAAAAAAAAACTAATAAAAATTTCTCATAATAAAATAAACAATCGTTGTATTATTACAAATAGATCACGGGGTGTTAGTAGAGGGTTTGGTTTATGTCGTCATAAATTGCGCGAATATTTTTTATTTGGTTTGATTCCGGGATATAAAAAACTTGTATGGTAAAATATACTTAAGTGTGTAGCTTAGTTTGGTATAGCATTAGACTTTTAATCTAAATGTCTTGGGTTCAAATCCCAACCCACTTACAATATCTTTAGCTCAATAGGATAGAGCATTAACCTTCTAAGTTAGTTGTTGCTGGTTCAATTCCAACAAGATATATTTAGATTTTTTATAATTATGATAAAAAAAAATACAATTTTAAAGGTTATTGATAATTCAGGTGCAAAAACAGCAATGTGTATTTATTTAGGTAAAGGTTTTAAAAAAAATTCAGCTAACCTTGGGGATACTATTGTTGTAACGGTAAAAACTTTACGAAAAAAAAGACGTTTATTATCTAAAGTTAAAAAAGGAGACGTTTGTAAAGCACTTATAGTTCGTGTTAAAAAAAAAAATTTTCAAAACAAATTTGGCGATTTTTGTTTTTTTTATGAAAATTGTATAGTGCTATTAAATAAACAAAACAAATATATTTTTACTCGAATATTTGGTGGTATTTTAGCTATTTTTCGATATTCTCGTTTTTCTAAAATTATATCTTTATCTAGCGGTATACAAAATTAAAATTTTTCAATAGCTCAATGGCAGAGCGTACGACTGTTAATCGTTTGGTTGTAGGTTCAAATCCTATTTGAAAAGTTAAAATATTTATAATGTCAACTTTAAAACAATTATTGATTTTATCTTGCAGAAAAAAAAAAATAAAAAAGAATAAAACACCAGCTTTATTGGGTAATCCGCAAACTAAAGGTACTTGTATAAAAATATATACACGTACACCCAAAAAACCAAATTCTGCACTTCGTAAAGTTGCAAAACTAAAATTATCTAATAAAAAAAAAGTAGAAGCATATATACCTGGTATTGGGCATACCTTACATCAATATTCTGTTGTACTAATGCGGGGTGGTCGAGTTCAAGATTTACCCGGCGTAAAATATCATTTAATACGCGGTAAATACGATTTTAAAAGTGACACGTTACGTAAAAATAGTAGATCAAAATATGGAACAAAAAAAACCGATAAATCTTCTTAATAAATTTAAAAATTCTTTTTTAAAATCTGGAAAATCTTATTTAGCTTTTAAACTTATAGTCCAACTATTAAATTATTTTTCAATTAAATATAATATATCCCCAATTAAATTTTTATTAGTTTTATATAAAAATTTAAATTGTTTTTTAGAAATTCGTCAGGTAAAAATAAAAAGGAGAATATATTTTATACCCTTTTCTATTAGTAAAAATAGGCGTTCGTATTTAATCTTTAAAAAACTTCGAGAGGCGATTTGTAAAGATAAACGTAAAATATCTCTTTTTGAAAAGTTAAAATTTGAAATTTTACTTATAATTCGAAAAGATAAAAATTCTAAAACTTTAGAATTTAATAAACAAAATAACTTAAAAATAATAGTAAATCGTTCTAATATCCATTTTAGATGGTAGGCTATTTAATTTTAAGTTAATTAAAAACAAAAAAAATTTTATTTTATTATCGAATATGAAACAACATATTATTTTATTAATTATTTTTTTTATTTTTTTTTTTCTTACAATATTTTTATTTTTACTATTTTTTTTAATTTTTTTAAAAATATTACTTGTAGAAGAATCTTCTTTATTTTCTTATAAACGTTTTTATTTGTCTTATTTAAAAGCGTTTTTAATTTTAAATATAAATTCACCTAATGGATTAATTTCTAATTTATATTTCGTTTTTTATTTTATTTTTTTAAATTGTCTTTTTTTAGTATTTTTATTTATTTTATTTATTTTTTGGTATTTTTTTATGTTTGGTCATATTTCTAATTTTGATGAAATTCGTATAATACGTCAGTGGGTTAAAGAAAAATTTAAATTTTAATATGGTTATCTTAAGTCTTATAGCTCAGTGGCAAGAGCATACGCCTGATAAGTGTACGGTCAATAGTTCAACTCTATTTAAGACTAAAAAAACATTTTTAAATGTCATACTTAAAAAATCATAATAATCAATTACACGGTTTTCATATTGTAGATCCAAGTCCATGGCCCTTTTTTTCTGCTTTTAGTGCTTTATTTACTTTTTTTGGTGGTGTGCTGTATATGCATGGATATGCAGGTAATTTTATATTATTTTTTTCGTTATTTACTCTAATATTTATTGCGTCTTTTTGGTGGAGAGATGTTGTTCGAGAAGCGACTTTTGAAGGTCAACATACATTTGTTGTTATTCAGGGATTAAGATTAGGTGTTTTACTTTTTATCTTATCTGAAATTATGTTTTTTTTTGCATTTTTTTGGGCTTTTTTTCATTCAAGTTTTAATCCTAGTCCTTTTATTGGTGGTGTATGGCCCCCCATTTATATTTCAGTGTTAGACCCTTGGCGTATACCATTATTAAATACAATTTTATTACTTAGTTCTGGAGCTACGGTAACTTGGGCTCACCATTCTATAGTTTATGGGTCAAAGTCTAATGCAATAATTTCTTTAATTTTAACTGTTATTTTAGCAACTATTTTTACTTTTTTACAGGGATTAGAATATGTTTCTTCAACATTCACAATTTCAGATAGTGTTTATGGTTCTACTTTTTTTATGGCAACAGGGTTTCATGGTTTTCATGTATTTGTTGGTACTTGTTTTTTAATTGTTTGTCTAGTTAGAGTGTTTTATAACCATTTTACTAGAGAACATCATTTTGGTTTTGAAGCGGCCGCTTGGTATTGGCATTTCGTTGACGTTGTTTGGCTATTTCTTTTTATAACAATCTACTGGTGGGGTAGTTAATTTTAATTATGTTTGTAAGTGCACTAGAGCAGTTTAAAATATTACCTTTAGTTAATATTTATTTTGGTTTTTTTGATTTTTCAGTTACAAATAGTACCATAATGATTTTATTAGTTTTTTTCTTTTTATTTGTTTTAAGTCAACTTTTAACAAATTCTAAAAATAATTCAGTTTTTTTTATTTTTAAAAAGTGGTTAATTGTTTTTAGTGGTATGTATTCGTTGATATTGGGTGTTGTTGTTGAAAATATTGGAATAACACACGGGGCTAAATTTTTTCCTTTTGTATTTTCTGTTTTTCTTTTTATTTTATCATTAAATTTAATAGGTTTAGTACCATATACATTTACTGTAACAAGTCATTTTATTGCTACTTTAGTGTTTAGCTTATTTATTTTTTTAGGAATAAATATTTTAACATTTTTAAATCACGGTCTTAAATTTTTTTCTTTATTTTTGCCAAGCGGAACAAGTGTTATTTTAGGTTTTTTGCTTGTTCCAATTGAATTAATTTCGTATATTTTTAGACCAATTAGTTTAGCAATACGATTATTTGCAAATATTATGGCTGGACATACACTTTTAAAAATAATTGCTGGTTTAGGTTTTGTTTTAATGACAGCTGGAAGTTTTGGTTTTTTATTACATTATTTACCTATCTTTATGTTAGTTCCTCTTTTTTTGTTAGAAGTTGGTGTTTCTTTTATACAAGCTTTTGTATTTAGTTTGTTAGTGGCTATGTATATAAATTCTGCAGTTAATTTACATTAAAAATATTATTTTATAAAAGTTTAAGATAAATTTAACGTGAATCCATTTTGAATTCAACGGTTATAATCTTGAACGCTATTAGATACTATTTTATGGGAAACATAGCTTTATTTTACTGCAATAAAAGGATGCCTTGAATTTTAGATATAGTTGTGTATTGCAAAAAGTAGATATAAAAATTTTATGAAATCTAATTACTACAAAAAAATTTCTCTATTATTGAGATTAAGTAAAGTGAAGTAAAACATTATAGTAACTTAAAAAATAAATCAAACGAGATATCGTTAGTAGTGGCGAGCGAATGCGATTCTAGGTTTAAAATTAAATATTTTATATGAATCATAGAAGGTCTAAGTCCTGTAATTGTAATTATTTAATTTATTAAAAAATTGAAAAATGTTATTTTGATAATTAATATTAGGGGAACTATCCTCTAACCTAAATGTAACTAAAATATCGATAGTGAAAAGTACCGTAAGGGAATGGTGAAAAAGAACTTTATTAAGAGTTAAAAGATCCTAAAATTTATTGCAAATAATCTGATGAAGCTAATTATTTAGTGACATTGTACCTTTTGCATAATGGGCCAGTGAGTTTATAATTTAAGCAAGTTTAATTGTATAATAAGACGAAAAAAATTTAAGATTTAATAATCAAAAAAGTTTAAATTATAAGACCCGAAGCTGTGTGATTTAATCATGAACAGGCTGAATATTTTGTAGAAATACATGTAGGAGGGCCGAACCCGTTACTGTTGAAAAAGTTTGGGATGATTTGTGATTAGGGGTGAAAGGCTAATCAAACACAGGTATAGCTGGTTTTCTGCGAAATATATTTAAGTATAGCTTACAAAATAAAATCAATGGGGTAAAGCACTATTTTAATAAAGGGGGTTAAATAACCTTACGGAATTTTTTTAAACTAATAATACGTTGATTATTTATTTGTAAAGTCAGACTATTGGTGCGAAGATCTATAGTCAAAAGGGAAACAGCCCAGATTAATTAATAAGGCCTTTAATTAAATTATTTAAGTGAAAAGATTGTAAAAAAATAAAGACAATTTTGAAGTGGGCTTGGAAGCAGCCATCTTTTAACGAAAGCGTAACAGCTCATTAATCTAATTTTTTTACATCGACAATTTATAGAGACTTAAATTTTTAGCCGAATTAGTAAAAGAGGTAGCAGAACGTTTTGTAGGTCTAAGAAGAATAATTGTTAAATTATTTGGAGATAACAAAAGTGAGTATACTGGCATGAGTAGCTAAAAATAATGTTTAATCATTATCGTTGTAAATCTAAAGTTTTCGATTCAACACTAAATGAAATCGAGTTATTACGACCCCTAAGACAAATTACAATTGTATAAGTTAATGGGTGATTTTTTTGTGACAAAAAATAGGATAAATATTTTTAATTTATTATTATATTTAAATTATTTTTTCGGGAAATAGCAAAGAATTAAAATCGTACTTTAAACCGACACAGGTAGATGGGTAGAATATACTAAAACGTCCAAGTTAATTGTGTTAAAGGAACTCGGCAAAATGGCTCTGTAACTTAGGGATAAAGAGTGACTTAAAAGGTTATCATTAAAGAGGGAGAAGCGACTGTTTATTAAAAACACAAATCTCTGCAAATTTGAGAAAAGATGTATAGGGATTGACACCTGCCCAGTGCTGTAAGGTAAAACGGCAAAGCTACGGCTTTAAAGATAATCCACAGTAAACGGCGGCTGTAACTCTGACGGTCCAAAGGTAGCGAAATTCCTTGTCGAGTAAGTTTCGACCTGCATGAATGGTGTAACGACTTCTCCGCTGTCTCTAACACACTCTTGGTGAAATTGAATTTTCCGTGAAGATGCGGAATTTTTGCAGTTAGACGGAAAGACCCCATGCACCTTTACTATAAGTATAAATTGTATGTTTTTTATTTTTATGTAGAATAAATGGGAGCTTAGGCAAAAGTGAAATACCATTTTTAATTAAAAAATGTACTAAATATTTTTTAGACAGTGTATACTTGGTAGTTTGACTGGGGCGGTCGCCTCCTAAAAAGTAACGGAGGCGTACAAAGGTAATTTCTAATAATTTTTAATTATTAAGAGTGTAATGGTAAAAATTACTTGACTGTAAGATAAACGTATCAAACAGAGATTTACGTCGGTCATAGTGATCCGGTAGTTTTGCATGGAAAAGCTATCGCTCAACGAATAAAAGGTACGCTGGGGATAACAGGCTAATGTTTTCTGAGAGTCCATATCGACGAAAACGTTTGGCACCTCGATGTCGGCTCATCACATCCTGGAGCTGAAGCAGGTTCCAAGGGTTCGGCTGTTCGCCGATTAAAGTGGTACGTGAGCTGGGTTTAGAACGTCGTGAGACAGTTCGGTCCCTATCTGCTGCAAAAGTAAAAAATTGAAAAGATTAATTTCTAGTACGAGAGGACTGAAATTCGCGTACCTATGGTCTATCGGTTGTTTTAAAAAGCAACGCCGATTAGCTACGTATGTAAAAAATAATTACTGAAGGCATCTAAGTAAGAAATTTTCTTTAATACAAATTTTTAAAAATCGTAAAAGATCATTACGCGATAGGCTAAAAATGTAAAAATTGTAAGGTTTTTAGTTAATTAGTACTAAATATATCTATATATGTTTATTTAAATTAAAATGTTGTTATAAAATTTCAGAAAAATTCTGTTTTAAATGAGAGTTTGATCCTGGCTCAGAATGAACGCTATCGGCACACTTTACACATGCTAGTTTAATATATTAATATATAGCGCACAGGTGAGTATAATGTAAGAATTTACCTTGATTTTAGGAATATTTGTATTTTAATTTAAAAAAATATTGTAAAAAATAGCGAAAATTCCCTAAAGAACTTAAGTTCGATTAAGATAAGCTTGCATAGGATTAGGTTGTTGGTGTGGTAAAAGCGCACCAAGCCAATTATCCTTAGTTGGTCTGAGAAGATGATCAACCACACTGGGACTGAGACAAGGCCCAGGCTTTAGCCTGCAGTGGGGAATATTGGACAATAAGCGAAAGCTTGATCCAGTGATGCCGTGTAAGTGAGGAAAGCAAAAAAGATTATTATAAAAAAATAATAATTGGTTTTAAAACTTTTTCGTTAATGAGTATTATGAATTTAGTTAAAGAAGAAGCCCCGGCTAATTTCGTGCCAGCAGCCGCGGTAATACGAAAGGGGTAAGCGTTATTCGGAATGATTGGGCGTAAAGAGTGCGTAGACTGTATTACTTTTTTAAAAATGAAATTTTGGTAAAACATCAAATCTGTTTTTAATAAATCAATACTTGAGATTAGTAGAGGAAAATAGAATTTCATACATAGAGGTAAAATTCTAAAATTTATGAAGGAATGTCATATGCGAAGGCGGTTTTCTGGACTATTTCTGACGTTGAGGCACGAAAGCGTAGGTATCGAACGGGATTAGATACCCCGGTAGTCTACGCTGTCAAATATGGGCACTAGATTTAAGAATTATTATTTTTAAATTAAAGTTAACACGTTAAGTGTCCCGCCTGGGGAGTACGGTTGCAAGACTGGAACTCAAAGGAATTGACGGGGATCTACACAAGTGGTGGAGCATGTGGTTTAATGCGATAATACGCGCGAAATCTTACCAGTTTTTGTATAATATTTTTTTAATTAGGTTATTCTAATTAATTTTATAAAAATAAGTATTTTTAAATATATAAAATATTACAGGTGTTGCATGGCTGTCGTCAGCTCGTGCCGTGAGGTGTTTGGTTAAGTCCTTTAACGAGCGTAACTCTTTTTTTATGTTAGTAATTGTTTTTTTAATAAAAACAATCTACTTTTAAAATACTGCTGATGATAAATCAGAGGAAGGTGAGAATGATGTCAAGTCCTTATGGCCCTTATAAACTGGGCTACACACGTGCTACAATGATAAAAACAAAAAGTTAACTATAAATAAATTTAAAGTAAATCTATAAAATTTATCGTGTTCAGATTGTAAACTGAAACTCGTTTACATGAAGGTGGAATCACAAGTAATCGTAGATCAGCACGCTACGGTGAAATTGTACTTAGATCTTGCACACACCGCCCGTCACATGCTAGAAAAAAATTTTTATTGAAGATAATTAATTTAATATATTTTATATTTTAATTTCTACAATGTATTATTTTATTATATTTTAAAATAATTGTTTAATTAGAGGTTTTTAACTGGGATGAAGTCGTAACAAGGTAATTGTACGGGAACGTGCAGTTGGAATAAAAAAATCTAAAAACTAATAATTTTTAGATTTAAGAGTATAGATTAATGGTAGATTTTCTGCCTTCCAAGCAGAGTGTGTGGGTTCAAATCCCACTACTCTTATATTTTTTAAATTATGTTTAATTTTCAATTTTCTATAAATTTTTTGTTATTTTTCATAGGCATTTTTGGTATTTTTTATAATAGAAAAAACATTTTAATTATTTTAATGTGTATTGAAATTATTTTATTAGCTGTAAATCTAAATTTTGTTATTTTTTCTGTTTATTTAGATGATTTAACAGGACAACTTTTTTCTTTTTTTATACTTACAGTTGCTGCAGCTGAGTCGTCTATTGGATTAGCTATTATTATTACATATTATAGAATTCGTGGAAGCATTCATATTTTACAAGAAATTTTAATTAAAGGTTAAAAATTTTTTGTTTTTAAATTTTTTTATATTTTTTATTATAAAAATATTAATTTAATTAATTTAATTATGCCACAATTTGATTTTTATTCGTTTTCTGTGCAAATATTTTGGGTTCTTTTTAGTTTTTCTTTTTTTTATTTTTTTATTCTTTATTTTTTTATTTTAAAAATTTCTAAATTTTTAAAATTTCGTTTTAAAATTTCGTCTTTAAATTAAAATTTAAATTTTTTTTTTTAAATGAATAATAATACAATAAATTTTTTAATAAAACTTAAAAATAGGTCTCTACAAAATTCTTCTAGTATTATTTTAAATACATCTTCTTTAACTTTTTCTATTACTAAAACTCTTTACAAAAAAGGTTATATTCAAGGTTATACAAAAGTTTCAAAAAAACAAGTAAAAATTTTTTTTAGATATTTTTATAATTTTTCACCCTTAAGTTATCTTAAAATTTTATCAAAATCATCAATATCTATTTTTGTAAAATTTAATCAATTAAGTCGAATTAAAGTTTCAAAAAAATTATTTTTTATAGCTACTTTATATGGTGTTCTAGATAACATCGATTGTAAAAAAAAAAAAATAGGAGGTCGTTTATTATTTTTATGTTAAAAAAATTTAATATTTTTAAAATCTTACTTATTGCAAAACTTTTTTTTATAACATTATTATCAGATAAATTTTTAATAGTAAATATAAAAAATTCTAATGAATATTTATATATAAAAATACCAAGTTATATTCAAATTATAAAGCATCACGATAGTATTGATCTTTGTTTTGTTTTAAATAACAAATTAAAAAAAAAAAAAAATCTTTTTGATTTTTATAATTTTACTGTAAGATTTCAAAATTTTTTATACAAATTAAATATTATACAAAAAAAAAAATTAATTTTAAAAGGTCTTGGATTAAATTTATTAAAAAATGATGAAAAATTTTTTTTAAAATTAGGTTATAGTAAACCAACAATATATATACCTAAATATACTTTTTTTAATGTAACTATCAAGAAATTTGGTTTACGTGGTTTTTTTATAAGTTTTTTTGGTTATAATTCGATTTCTTTAGGAAATTTAGTTGAAAGAATTTATTGTTTTAAAAAAGCCGATGTTTATAAATGTCGTGGTTTTTATTATAAAGAAAAATTATTAATTTTAAAACCAATTAAAAAAAATTAAAAATGAAACAAAACCAATTCTATTTAATTGAAAGTTTGTTAAAAAAAGATTTCTTTTTAATTACAAAAAAGAAATCTTTTTTTTTAATTGATTACGATTTTAGCTTAAAAACAATAAAACAACTTTTAAAATTAAAAAATATTTTTTTACCGATTTTTTTAATAACAAATAATAAACAACATTCGTATTTACTTAATAAATATATATTAAAATTTAATTTAAAAAATCGAGTTTTTGTAAGTTCAAATGACAAAATACCGAGTAGAGAAGCAGTTTTAATTTTACTTGATAATAATATATATGTTAAAGATATATTAAAGGAAAATAAATTAAATTTTATGTTATCTACAATTCAGTATAAAACTAAAATTATTTATTATAATATTTGTATTGAAATTGAGAATAATATTAATTTAGTTATTTTATTATTATTAATTAAAACATTTTATAAAATAAATAAAAATTAAATTATGAGAAAATTTAATAAATATAAACTATTTTCAAAATTAAAGTTAAATTTTTTTTACAAAAAAATTTTATGTTTTAAAAAATCCAAATGGAAATTAATTCAAAGTTTTATTAAAAAAATTCCATTTAAAGCTAATTTAATAAATCAAAAATATAAAATTTCAAAATTTAAAACTTGGAGTAGAGTAAAACTTACATATAAAGAAAATTTACTTTTTAAAAATGAAATTCAATGTCGATTTGATGAAAAAATAATATTTTCTAAAAATATATTATATGATTTAATTTATCATGAATTTTTTTTAGATAAATTTCTTTTTAATATAAAATTATTTACTAGTTTGTATGCAGCCAGAAATGTTATATTAAGTGGTGGTTTATTAATTAATGGTCAAATATGTTTAAATAATAAATATGTTTTAAAAAAGGGTGATATTGTTTATATTAATACAAATTTTAATTTAAATGTTTTTAATAATCGAATTTCTAAAGAACTGCGTTGTAGTTTTATGCAGGTTGATTTCTATACAAAAACAATTGTTTTATTAAAAAATTGGAATACTTTAAATTTTTTTGATTTAATTTTGTTTTTACATCAAATTAATAAAGAATAATTTTTCGGAGTGTGGCGTAGTGGAAGCGTATCTGTTTTGGGAATAGAAGGTCATATGTTCAAATCATATCATTCCGATATTTATTTTATGTTAGTTTTTTTAAATTTTTTATTAATAATGTCTAGTTTATTCGTTTTTATTTCAGAAAATCCTGTTAATTCGGTTTTGTTTTTAATTCTTAGTTTTTTATGTTCTTCTAGCATATGTTTTTATTTTGGGGCAGACTTTTTAGGTTTAATTTTTATAATTATATATGTTGGTGCGATTGCAGTACTTTTTATTTTTATTATTATGATGTTAAATATTAAACTTGGTGAAAATAAAAATTCTTATTTTTCTTTAATTTATATTTTAAGTTTAATAGTTTTTTTAGAAATTTATTTTCATATTTCAAATTATTTTTCAAATTTTTTATTTTATCAATTTAATTTTTTTTTTTTTGATAATTTTTCTTCTGAATTTTTTATTGGTCAATTATTATATAATTATTATTCTTTCTGTTTTTTAATAGCAGGAATTATTCTTTTGGTTGCTATGATTGGTTCAATAGTTTTAACTTTGACTTTTACTAATAAAAAATCTAAAAAAATAGAATTTAGACAGCAAGTTAGAACAGACAATTTTCTTTCTTTTTTTAAATAAAATTTTTAATGGGATTATAACTCAAAAGGTAGAGTGTATGTTTTGCATATATAAAGTTGTTGGTTCAAGTCCAATTAATTCCAATAGAATATAGCCAAACGGTAAGGCATTCGTTTTTGATACGAACATTGAAGGTTCGATTCCTTCTATTTTATCGTAAAAAGTTTATGAATTTACTTTTTAATTGGTTTAATATTATTATTTTTAATGTTGGTTATTGCGACGCGCCTGTCGATTGGCAATTAAGCATTCAAGACCCAGCAACACCTATAGCTGAAGGTATTTTTTATTTTCATAACTATTTAATGTTTTTTAACATTTTAGTTTGTATTTTAGTTTTTTATATTTTATATTTTATTATAGAAGTTTTTAACAATATAAAATTTTCTAATAATAATAATACATTTACGGATTTTAATTTATTAGAAATAGTGTGGACTATTTTTCCAGCTATTATTCTTTTATTTTTAGCAACACCTTCTTTTGCTCTTTTATATTCTTTAGATGAATTAATTGATCCAGATATTACATTAAAAATAATTGGTCATCAATGGTATTGGACTTACGAATATTCTGATTTTTTAAAATTATCTAGTGGAGAAAGTATTACATTTGATTCTTATATGATTTCTACTAATGATTTAGTTAAAGGAAGTTTTCGTCTTTTAGAAGTTGACAATCGAGTTATGTTGCCTATAGGGGCTCATATACGACTACTTGTTACAGCAGCGGATGTACTTCATAGTTGGGCAGTTCCTTCTTTTGGTATAAAAGTTGATGCTTGTCCTGGGAGGTTAAGTCAAGCCTCATTATTTATAAAACGTGAAGGTTTATTTTTTGGGCAATGCAGCGAAATTTGTGGTGTAAATCATGGTTTTATGCCTATTGCTGTTAAAAGTATTTCTGCTGAGAATTTTTTATCTTGGATTATATATAAAGTTGAAAATTTAAATTAATTCTATGAATAATAAACGATGGAACAAACAACCTTTATTAGCTTTTGTTGATAGTCACATAATTAATTATCCTACTCCAATAAATTTAAATTATTTTTGGAGTTTTGGTTCAGCTGCTGGTATTTTTTTAGTAATTCAAATTTTAACAGGTGTTTTTTTAGCTATGCATTATACACCACATACTGAATATGCGTTTAATAGTGTTGAACATATAATGCGTCATGTAAATAATGGTTGGTTAATACGTTATATGCACGCTAATGGAGCTTCTTTTTTTTTTATTGTGGTTTATTGTCATATTTTTCGTGGTCTATATTATGGTTCTTATATTTACCCAAGAGGATTGCTTTGGGGTAGTGGTGTTATTATTTTTCTGTTAATGATGGCGACAGCATTTATGGGCTATGTATTGCCTTGGGGGCAAATGAGTTTTTGGGGTGCAACTGTTATTACTAACTTGTTTTCAGCTATACCGTTAGTTGGAAAAGCTATTGTGGAGTGGCTTTGGGGCGGTTTTTCAGTTGATAATGCTACTTTAAATAGATTTTTTAGTTTACATTATTTATTACCGTTTTTAATAGCAGGTTTAGTTTTAGTACATTTAAGTTTGTTACATCAAGAAGGTTCAAATAATCCTATTGGAGTTAATACAAATATCGATACTATACCTTTTTATCCTTATTTTTACGTTAAAGATTTATTTTTTTTTAATTTTATAATGTTAATTTATTTTAGTTTTGTTTTTTATTTCCCAAATGCATTAGGTCATCCTGATAATTATATACCTGCTAACCCTTTAGTAACACCTCCGCATATTGTTCCTGAATGGTATTTTTTACCTTTTTACGCAATTTTAAGATCTATACCGGATAAACTTGGGGGTGTAGTTGCTATGATTGGTGCTGTTTTAATATTATTAGTTTTACCAATATTAAATACATCTACAATTAGAAGTAGTAAATTTAGACCAATATTTCGATTTTTTTATTGGTTTTTAGTATCAGATTTCTTATTACTTGGTTGGATTGGACAAAAACCAGTAGAATCTCCTTTTATTGAAATTGGAATAGGTTGTACTATTTTTTATTTTTTATTTTTTATTGTTTTAATTCCAATTATTGGTATAATAGAAAATTATTTAATTCAATTAAAATTAAATAATAAATAAAATCTTTTTGATTTGTTTAAAAGGTAGAATTGAATTGTATAGTTAAACGTTAAAATGTGTAAATTTAAAAATATTTAATTAATAATTATGGTTTTAATTAAAATTAATTCTTTTCATTTTTTTATTGATCCAAATCGCTCTATAATGGAGGCATGTCAATTTATGGGAATAAATTTGCCTCGTTTTTGTTATCATGAAATACTTTCAGTTGCAGGAAATTGCAGAATGTGTTTAGTAGAGCTTGAAAAATCACCAAAACCGGTTGTAGCTTGTACTATGCCTATATTAAATAATATGAGTATTTATACTGAATCTCCCTTAGTAAAAAAAGCTAGAGAAAATATTTTAGAATTATTATTAATTAATCATCCTCTTGATTGTCCTATATGTGATCAAGGCGGTGATTGCGATTTACAAGACCAAACAAAATTAGTAGGGGGGGATTCTAGTCGTTTTTTTAATAAAAAAAGATCGGTTGAAAATAAATTTTTTGGTTTTTTTATAAAAACTATAATGAACCGTTGTATTCATTGTACAAGATGTGTTCGTTTTTCTGATGAATTAACAGATTCTCCAGTTTTTGGTACTTTAAATAGAGGGGGTAATACAGAAATTGGTTCTTATGCTCAATCATTATTTAATTCAGAAATTTCTGGAAATATTGTAGATTTGTGTCCTGTTGGTGCTTTAACATTTAAAACATATGCTTTTAAAGCTCGCCCTTGGGAATTAAGAACACAAGAAACAATTGATTGTACAGATGGTTTCGGTAGTAATATTTTAGTAAATTTTAAAGAAACAGAAATTGTAAGAGTTCAGCCAAAACCAAATTATTTACTTAATGAAACTTTAATATCAGATAAAATAAGATTTGGGTTTGATGGTTTTTTAAAAAATAGAGTTAAACAAAATTATAAAAAAGAATTAAATAAATTTGTTCCAATATCATTAGAGTTAATTAAACAAAAAATAAAAGATAAAAATTCTCTTTTATTAATAGTTGATGACAATTCAAAAATGGAAAATTTATTAAATATTTTTTCATTTTTAAATTGTCATAAAAACTTTAGAGTTTTGCCATTAATAGGTAAAAAAAATAATTATTATTTGAATTCTTTTTTGTTTAATAAAAGTTTTTTTGTTTTTAAACTTCCAATTAAATTTTGTTTTATTTTTAGTTTAAATTTAAAAATAGAGAATGTTATTTTAAATACAAAACTTCGAATTAAAATAAATAATCAAAAAACATCAATTTTTTCATTTGGATTAAATATTAAAAATGGTTATAAAACAAGTTTAATAAATTTAAATATAGTTAAATTAAATATGTTTCTTTCTGGTAAATCTATATTTTCAAATTATTTTAAAAAATCTAAATATTTACTTATTATTTTAGGCAATTGTATAAAAAAAAAATTTAAAAATATTGATATTTTAATTTTTTTTTTAAAAAAATTTTATCCATTTATTCAAATTTTAAACATTAATTTGTATTCAAATTCAGAGGGAATTAATTTTTTAGGAGTAAAAAATTTGTCTTCAAAATTGTTAAAAAAACAAAATAATATAAATTTTTGGATTGATTTAAAAGATACCTATTTTACTCGAAAATTAAATTCAATTAAAAAAACAAATTTTTGGTTTAATAGTCATGGTTCAGATATTGCACTTAAGAATAAATATATTATTTCAACTCCAACTTTTTTTGAACAAGAACAAGAATATTTAAATAGTGATTTTAATTTACAAAAAACTCAAACAATTTTAAATACTAAAAAAGATTTTGATAATGCTTTAAATATTTTATTATTACAAAAATTTTTTATTAATAAAAAATTTAAATTTTTATCTTTTCTTAGAGAAAATGAAAATGAAAATTTTTGTATTTTTTTTAATATTATTTTTACTAATTATGCCGTCTCTACATTTTTCTACAATACACCTTTTAAATCTAATTTTGAAGATTATTTTTTAACAACAATAATGTCAAAAAATTCAAATAATTTATTAAAGCGTTCACAAGAATTTCGAAATAATTTTAATCCTTTTTAATAAATTAATATTGCCAACTAAAAAATAGCTTAGTTGGTTATAGCGACAGCTTGTCGTGTTGCGGGTTCAAATCCCGTAATTTTTATATTTACATTTTATTAAATAAATTGCTTTTGGTATATAAATTTTTATTATAAAAATATTAACTGTTATTACAGATAATATAAACTTAAACTAATCTTAATTAAAACTATGACGTTCTTTAATAATTTATTATTCCTAAACCTTTTATCGTTTTTTATTTTTGGTATGCTTAGTGTTTTTTTTTATGTATATAATTTTGTTATAGATTTACAAACAAAAAACGCAATATTGACACAAAAAGTTGAAATTCTTCAGCTTCATAATAATCAAATTGCGTTAGCTTTAGACTTACATAATAATATGCAAAATTATTTATTAATTGGTTTTGTTTTAGTTACTTCTCTTCTTATTTTTCAAATTATATTTGGAAATGATACATCTCATTTAATAAAACAACTTCAAACTGTTTCAGATATAAACGGTCGTGGTCAAGAAGAAGTTTTAAAGTCACTTAGTGAAACTGTCTTAAAATCACCTGAATCTATTATAAGTCATTTACACCCAATTCATCAAATATTAATCAATCAACAACTTAATGCTGCTGCAACTACTAGCAATTCGACACCTCAGTTAATAGCAACAGTTTCCTCACTTGAAGATGCACTAACAGCTGCTTTGTCTGTTCCGATGTAATAAAAATGAATAAAACCATAACTTCTATTACTTCAGGTTCAGCTTCTTCTGTTGTTACAACTTCTTTATCAGTACTTACTAATCAATCAACTCCAATTGTTAGTACACGTCCTGATATAGAAATTATTAGAAATGCTAGA
>Ga0007876_1000132_pt1 | contig 31311 bp, 32 predicted proteins | sample CryBogCBH24Aug09_FD_70958 | JGI IMG/M metagenome (GOLD analysis project Ga0007876, IMG submission 70958) | Freshwater microbial communities from Crystal Bog, Wisconsin, USA - CBH24Aug09 | ecosystem: Environmental > Aquatic > Freshwater > Lake | place: Crystal Bog, Wisconsin, USA | collected...
CTACACGCCCTCATATGAGGTATACTAGCAGGGTTATCCATCACGTTGGGGCACCTCGGCTCCAACGCCTGTTCATAAGAGGTCATCATGTCCGTAGCTGATATCAATAAATCCGACATCGTCGCGCAATACCAACGCGCTCAAGGCGACACCGGTTCACCAGAAGTTCAAGTGGCACTGTTAACTGCACGTATTAACGAGTTGACGGGTCATTTCAAGACTCACCTGAAAGATCACCACTCACGCCGTGGTTTGTTGCGCATGGTTAGCCGTCGCCGCAAGCTGCTCGATTATCTCAAGGGCCGCAACCCAGATTCCTATCGCTCGTTGATCGAAAAACTCGGTCTGCGCAAGTGATCGAAATTTGTCGGGCAGTCACCCCGTGAATCAACCGTGCCGTATGCGACATTTTGGTCGCGTCGAGCACGGTTTTTCATTTGTAAGGATTATTTGCCATGTTTAATAAAGTTACTAAGTCGTTCCAGTTCGGTCAGCACACCGTCACACTAGAGACTGGCGAGATCGCTCGTCAGTCATCGGGTGCTGTTGTGGTGTCTGTGGACGACACCGTCGTGCTTGCAACCGTTGTTGCAAAAAAAGATGCTAAAGCCGGTCAAGATTTTTTCCCTCTGACAGTCGACTACATCGAAAAAACCTACGCAGCCGGCAAAATCCCAGGCGGATTTTTCAAGCGCGAAGGTAAACCATCTGAAAAAGAAACGCTGACGTCGCGCCTGATTGATCGTCCGTTGCGTCCTCTGTTTCCCGAGGGCTTCTACAACGAAGTTCAAGTCATCATTCACGTCTTGTCAGTGAATCCAGAAGTCGATCCTGACATCCCAGCGATGATCGGTGCTTCAGCTGCGCTGGCAATCTCTGGTATCCCATTTGACGGACCGATTGGTGCGGCACGTGTCGGTTACATCGACGGCCAATACGTCATCAATCCAACGGCAAGCCAGTTGTTGACCTCAAAAATGGATCTGGTTGTTGCGGGGACTGAAGCTGCTGTGCTGATGGTTGAATCTGAAGCGGATCAGTTGTCGGAAGAAATCATGCTTGGTGGTGTCGTTTTTGGTCACACACAAATGCAAGCTGCCATTAGCGCCATCAATAGCCTGGTCAGCGAAGCTGGCAAACCGGCCTGGGATTGGCAACCTGCAGCTAAAAACGAAGCCCTGATCGCTATCGTGAAAGCGGCTGGTGAAGAAGGCATGAATGCAGCCTATCAAATCCGTCAGAAGCAAGAGCGTACGGCGCAACTGAAACAGGTCTACAGTGCCGTGCACGCGGCCGTTGCTGAGCAAGCGGCTGCAACTGGCATGTCAGCGCCTGATAGCGTGACTGTCGACAACATCTTGTTTGACCTTGAGGCCCGCATTGTCCGTAGCCAGATCTTGAGCGGTGAGCCCCGTATTGATGGCCGCGACACTCGCACCGTTCGTCCAATAAGCATCCGCCTGGGCGTATTGCCACGCGTTCACGGTAGCGCTTTATTCACACGTGGTGAGACTCAGGCGCTGGTTATCGCAACACTCGGCACCAAGCAAAACGAACAAGTCATTGATGCGCTCATGGGCGAGTATCGTGATCGTTTCCTGATGCACTACAACATGCCTCCGTTTGCAACGGGTGAGACTGGCCGCGTTGGCACGCCTAAGCGTCGCGAAATCGGTCACGGTCGTCTTGCCAAGCGCTCGCTCGTGCCACTATTGCCCGCAGCCGCTGATTTTCAGTACACCATCCGGTTGGTTTCTGAAATCACCGAGTCAAACGGCTCGTCTTCAATGGCGTCGGTTTGCGGTGGTTCGCTAGCAATGATGGATGCAGGCGTGCCTGTCAAAGATCACGTCGCCGGTGTCGCAATGGGCTTGATACTTGATGATGGCAAATTCGCCGTTCTGACAGATATCCTGGGTGATGAAGATCACTTGGGCGATATGGATTTCAAAGTAGCTGGTACCGAAAACGGCATCACTGCTTTGCAAATGGATATCAAGATCCAGGGCATCACCAAAGAAATCATGCAGGTCGCGTTGGCCCAGGCTCGTGACGGTCGTCTCCACATCTTGCAAAAGATGCGCGAGGCCATCGATGGCGGTCGTGGTGAATTGTCCGCGTTTGCACCACGTATGCTCTCGATGAAGATCAATCCAGAGAAAATCCGTGACGTCATTGGTAAGGGTGGCGCAACCATCCGTGCCTTGACCGAAGAGACCGGTTGCCAGATCGATATTGGTGATGATGGTGCGATCGTGATCTCAAGTGCAGATCTGGACAAGGCAAAAGAAGCGCAGCGCCGGATTACTGAACTGACTGCTGACGTCGAAGTGGGGCAGGTTTACGAAGGTAGCGTTCTTCGTCTGCTCGATTTTGGTGCAATCGTTCAGGTCTTACCAGGGCGTGATGGCTTGTTGCACATCTCCGAAATCGCCAACTATCGCATCGCAAACATCAATGATGTGATTAAAGTTGGTCAAAGCCTGCGTGTAAAAGTGATTGAGGCTGATGACAAAGGTCGTCTGCGTCTGTCAGTCAAGGCAATTGGCGGCATTGAAGAGCAAGGTGGGCCAGCGGCTCCCCAGGCTGAGGCACCAGCCACTCAAACTGAGTAGACTGAGTTGTTCGTCCAAAAAGAGGCACAAGCTTAGCGCTTGTGCTTTTTTTTGACTCGTTTTTTGGCTCAAACGGTGTAACAACCTCAAACGACCTGACTTGGCATGATGATTGCGTATATGATCAGTTCGTTATTAACGTTGAATCACGGTCTTTACGGGGTGCGTATATGGTTAAGTGGTTGATAAGTCGATGTGTGGTGGCGGTCTCATTTGCAGTCATTGGTTTTGCTGGTAACTGTCACGCAGAAGATTCCTCAAAAGTCCTGCGTATTGTTCCTCAGGCGGACTTAAAAATCCTTGATCCCATCTGGACGACCGCTTTTGTCAGTCGTAACCACGGTTATATGGTCTATGACCAGCTTTTTGGCATTGATGCCAAAGGCCAAATTCAACCGCAAATGGTTGACACTTATACCAAAAGCCCTGATTTCAAAGAGTGGACATTCACGCTTCGCAAAGGTTTGAGTTTTAGCGATGGTCAGCCAGTCACTTCTGAAGACGTGATTGCATCAGTTAATCGCTGGGCCAAGCGCGATGTGTTTGGTCAGGTCATGGCGACACAACTTGATAAGTTTGAAGCAATTGATGCCAATTCTTTCAAGATGACATTCAAGACGCCTTTCCCCATGACGCTAGAGGCCTTGTCCAAGCCATCGGGTAACGCTAACTTCATCATGCCCAAGCGTGTTGCAATGACGCCGGCAGATCAGCAGATTACCGAATACATTGGCTCTGGCCCTTATGTCCTGAAAATGGACGAATACAAGCCAGGTGCCAAGATCGTTTATCTCAAAAACGAGAAATACGTGCCACGTGCTGAAGAGCCCTCGGGCACTGCTGGTGGTAAGCGTGTATTCGTGGATCGCGTTGAGTGGGTGATTTTGAAAGATGCTCAAACGCAAGCCAATGCTATCGCCAATGGCGAAGTCGATCTGATCGAGTGGATGCCTGCCGATCAGTATGCTGCGCTTAAAGATAACCCCAAGCTTGAGCTGCTGAAGCCCACGCCTGCCGGCTCTTTCGATTTGCACCTGAATCATTTCGTGCCTCCTTTTGATAATCCGAAGATTGCTCAGGCAGCCATCATGGCTGTTAATCAAGAGGCCTTGATGCGTGCCCAAATGGTTAACAAGGACCTCTATCGTCCTTGCGTATCCATCTATCCGTGCGACTCGCCACTGGCTTCAACGGATACAGGGTATTTCACCGGTAAGCCGCAGTTTGAAGCTGCCAAGAAATTGCTTAAGGAAGCCGGCTATGACGGCAAGCCAGTCGTATTGCTGTTCCCGGCTGATTTCGCCGTCTTGAACAAGTTCCCTCCCGTGCTTGCACAATTGCTGAAACAAGCCGGATTCAATGTTGATATGCAGTCGATGGACTGGTCCTCGCTGGTGACTCGGCGTACAAGCAAAGAGCCAGCCGACAAGGGTGGTTGGAACATGTTCATCACTGGCTGGGGCCCTGGTGACATGATGAATCCGATGTTCTTCCCACCACTGACCGGTAACGGTGAGAAAGGTTGGTTTGGTTGGACGACCGATCCTAAGCTCGAACAACTGAAAGCAGACTTCATGGCTGCAGCAACCGACGATCAGCGTAAGAAGATCGCGAAAGAACTGCAATTGCAAACCTACCAGACGGGTATTTTTGCAAAAGTGGGTGATTTTGATTACATCACTGTTGTGCGTAAAGGCGTAGTGACTGGTCTAGTGCCTTCGACTGTCAATGCGTTCTGGAACTTGAAGAAGAACTGATGCTGTTTATTCTCAGACGGGTGCTGTCCACAGTGCCCGTACTTCTTATAGTCGCCTTGATCGTGTTTGCCATGCTGCGCCTGACGCCAGGTGATCCAGCAGCTGCTCTGGTTGGTAACAACAGCAACAGCGAAGATATCGCGCGTATTCGCACTAGTCTGGGTCTTGACGAGCCCGTACCGGTGCAGTTCGTTCGCTGGGCGGGTAAAGCCTTGCAAGGCGATTTGGGTGAATCCTATTACATGAAACAGTCCGTGACGCATTTAATTGCGCAACGGATCGGGCCAACACTATCGCTTTCAGCGCTGACGATGTTGATTACCTTGTCTATAGCGATACCGTTAGGGATTCTGGCGGCCTGGAGACATGGCGGCTGGCTGGATCGGTCGCTGATGAGTTTCTCTGTTCTGGGTTTTTCTGTCCCGACTTTTGTAATCGGTTATTTGTTGATCTGGGCTGTTGCTTTGCACTGGAAGCTGCTCCCAGTGCAAGGTTATACGCCAATCAACGAGAGCTTCTCCGGGTGGTTGTCACACTTATTCCTGCCGGCTGTTACCTTGTCGATTGTCTATCTTGCTTTGATCGCGCGTGTGACCAGAGCGTCCGTAGCTGAGGCACTGACCGAGGATTACATCAGGACCGCCAGATCCAAAGGGATTAGCGAATTGCGGATTCTTGTTCGCCACGCCTTGACCAATGCTGCGGTCCCGATTGTGACAGTGATTGGTATTGGTATCGGTTTGTTGATTGGTGGCGTCGTAGTCACCGAGACCGTATATGCAATCCCCGGACTTGGTCAGTTGACGGTTGACGCGGTATTGGGAAGAGACTTCCCACTGATTCAAGGCATTACGTTGTTCTTTTCTTTTGCCTATGTGCTCATTAATTTGCTGGTTGATCTGAGCTACGTGTTGCTTGATCCACGCATCCGGTACTGAAGACGGCAACATCCCATGGCAACGCAAAACAAGATCCTCAAAAATACTTCAGTGCGTATTGGCTTAAGCGCGCTGACTTTATTGCTATGCATGGCAGTTTTCGCGCCTTGGCTCTACACGATTGAGCCGACTGCGATGGACCCTTCCAGTGCGAATATATTGCCTGGTGTGACCGCAGAATTTTCAGACCTGTCCGGCGATACGTTTGATCACTTGTTTTTGATGGGCACGGATAGTCTCGGTCGCGATACCTGGAGTCGGGTCGCTTATGGTGCCCGAATTTCATTAACAGTTGGTTTGTGTGTGGCGGTGCTATCTCTGATTGGTGGCACGCTATGTGGAGTGGCAGCAGGGTATTTCAGACGACTGGACAACGCGTTGATGAGAGTGATGGATAGTTTGATGGCTATCCCCGGTATTTTGTTTGCAATTACGCTGATGGCACTCTGGCGCCCAACGGTGGCTACCGTCGTCATCGCCATTACGATACCCGAGATCCCCCGTGTTGCGAGACTCGTCAGATCAATCGTTCTGACGATCAGGGAAGAGCCCTATGTCGAGGCTGCAGTATCGCTTGCCACGTCGACAATTAATATCTTGTGGCGTCATATTTTGCCCAATGCCATCGCGCCTTTGCTGGTGCAGGGTACTTATGTGTGTGCGTCTGCCATCCTGGTTGAAGCGATCCTGTCTTTTCTGGGCGTAGGTTTGCCCCCAGAGATTCCAACTTGGGGCAACATCATGGCCGATGGTCGAACCCAGTTCAACCAATACCCCCAGACGGTATTGTTTCCCGGGTTCTTCCTTGCGATCACGGTGTTGGCTGTCAATATCCTGGGCGATGGATTGCGCGATACGCTGGATCCTAAGTTCAACAAGCGTACGGGTTGAGGCCACCATATGACTGAGCGCCAACAACCAGTTTTATCGGTACAGGGATTAACGATCGACCTGCCTCGTACGGCGGATCGACCTCACGCGGTGCGCGACATCAGCTTTGATGTCAAGCAGGGTGAGATCGTTTGCCTGCTTGGCGAATCAGGCTCAGGCAAATCAGTGATTGCACAAGCAGTCATGGGTTTGCTACCTAAAACACTGAGGACGACTGCTGGCGACGTCAAGTTGTTGGGTGAATCGGTTTGCAAGGCAAGTGGCGAGCGACTGAGGCAGTTACGTGGTGAAAAGATGGCGATGGTGTTTCAAGAGCCAATGACGGCGTTGAACCCCATCATGACTTGTGGCGATCAAGTCGACGAGCAGCTGTGGCAGCATACAAAATTATCGACCAGCGAACGCCGGCAAAAAGTGCTGGACATTTTTGCGCGGGTAAAACTGCCTGATCCTGAGCGCGTGCTTCGCTCTTATCCTCATCAATTGTCTGGTGGTCAAAGACAACGGATAGTAATTGCGATGGCTTTAATCCTGAAGCCGGCTTTGCTTATTTGCGACGAACCCACCACAGCGCTGGATGTGACCACGCAGGCTGAAATACTCAGCTTGATTGCAGAGTTACAAGCCCAGAGCAATACAGCAGTTTTGTTCATCACTCACGATTTGGGCGTGGTCGCAGAAATCGCCGATCGCGTGGTCGTGCTCAAACTTGGCGAGATGGTTGAACAAGGCGATAGGCTCGATGTCTTGCAGCAACCAAAAGAGCCCTATACGCAAATGCTTTTAGCTGCCGTCCCGGGTTTAGTTCCCAAGCATCGCGAACCAATCGTGGATGCTTATCCCTTGCTGCAGACAGTAGATTTATCTAAAACGTATTGGACCGGCGCTTGGCCCAAGCGTAAACATCGCGTGGATGCGGCTAAAAATATTTCGCTTAAGGTCTTGCCAGGCGAGACGGTTGGCATTGTGGGCGAGTCGGGCTCAGGTAAATCAACGGTAGCTCGTTGCATCGCCAGATTGATCGAGCCAAGTGCTGGAGAGATTTTTGCAGACGGCTTGTCGATTGCAACGGTCACTGGTAGTGCACTTTATCCGTTTCGCCGTGTTGTTCAGATCGTATTCCAGGATCCTTATCGGTCCTTGAATCCGCGTCGCACAGTGGGTGAAGCAATTATTGAAGGTCCCTTGAATTTTGGGGTATCGCGCGCCGACGCCTGGAAGCAGGCAGAAGAGTTGATGCATCTTGTTCGCTTAAGCCCAGACGCGCTGCACCGCTATCCCAATGAATTTTCTGGTGGTCAGCGACAGCGAATTTCGATTGCGCGGGCGCTGGCTTGTAAGCCCAAAGTATTGATTGCGGATGAGGCGGTATCGGCGCTAGACGTGTCAGTGCAGGCGCAGATTCTTGAATTGCTCGACGAAATCCAGCAGCGGTTGCACATTGGGATTCTGTTTATTACACACGATTTGCGCGTAGCCAGTCAGATCTGTGATCGGATCATTGTGATGCAAAGAGGCGAGATCGTTGAGGAGGGTACAACACAGGATGTGTTCGTCAACCCTCAGCACACCTACACGCAAACCTTGCTGGCCGCGGCGCCCGGGCGTGGATTTCAGTTTGGGCTTGCTTAGTCACTCGGTTTTTAACTATGCTTTACCAAATCGTATTGCAATAGAAAATTACTGATGAACTTTGAAATTCGTCGCGATGATTTGAGCGGGGCTGAAGTACAGGCACTTGTGCGAGAGCACATGGCTGGGATGTTGAGTAATTCACCCCTTGAAAGTGTTCACGCGTTAGCGCTTGAGGGCTTGAGAAAGCCCGAGATCACGTTTTGGTCGATCTGGAGCGATAAAGAGCTGTGTGGTTGTGGTGCTTTAAAAGCGCTTGATGCGACTCATGGCGAGATTAAGTCGATGCGTACGAGAGAGAAGTTTCTCAGGATGGGCGTCGGGCAGGCTGCACTAAATCAAATTATCGCTGAAGCAAAGGCTCGTGGCTACACCAGATTGAGTCTTGAGACAGGATCGACAGCTGCGTTTGAGCCAGCACTCGCTTTGTATCAACGAAACGGCTTTGAACGCTGCGGCCCTTTTGCTGATTACAAACTGGATCCGTTTAGTATTTTTATGACTAAGCTGCTCTAGACACTTGCTAATGCGTGTAACGGGCCACGTAAAAAACAGCAGCAAAGAGACTTGGCAACAGGGTCACTAACAAACCAGACATCCATTTAACGATTAACCAGGTTTGATTGGTGAGTTCTTTGTGCAAGGTTGTTTCGACTTTTTGAATGGCGCAGTTCATGTTTTGAATAGCGCAGTTCATGCGCCCTTCCAGATGTGCCAGATCTTCACGAGTGGCTAGCGTCGGGATGATGGCTTCTAAGCGAGTGAGACGGGTTTCCATTGCTTGATTTTAACGAATGCAGGCTCTGGATTTCAATCCGTATCTCTCGCTTATTTTGTAAGTGATTGCAACAGTCGCGACTCGTTCAAGCTAAGCTTTCGCTAGCAACCCCTTAATCGCCTCTGTGATGAACGCCGCATCTTCTATGTTGGCAGATGGCAAGCCAGCGCGATGCCCCCAATCAGACACGATAGGTAACAACTTAGCGTTTGGCATTTGCTCAACTTCAAGTCGGTTATCTTCAACTTGAAAATACAAATCGGTTGAACCTGGCATGATCAGGGAGTCTGCGGTAATGGCTTTCAATGCAGCCTTGAAATCCCCTTGGTATTTATCGTTAGCGGCAATGTTGGCGTTTTGCCAAGCCCACAAGTGGGTCAGCATGTTGTTCGCATCGCGCTTCAAAAAATTAGCTTCCCAGGACATAATCAAAAAGTCTTCCAGTGACGAGAAGCCCCCGCGACGCCACAGCTCTTCGCGATAGAAGGTTTGTGACATAGCCATGGCGGCGTAGTTGCGACCCATTGCTCTGAGGCTTCTTTCGGGACGGCTGACAAACGTACCGTTCTGAAAGGCTGGATCTGCTGTCAGAGTTGCTCTCACCCCTTCGATAAACACCTGATTGTGCGGTGAGCATTTAGCAGCGCCGCACAGAACCACCATACGCTTGACCATCGCTGGGTAATAAGACGCCCACTGATAGGCTTGCAAGCCGCCCATAGACCAGCCACACGCCATTTCGAGCGAGTGAATGCCAAGGTGTTCGGTCAGTAGCTTGTGTTGAACTCTGATGTTGTCCAGGATCGTGAAGTAAGGCCAACGGCTGCCGGTGAAGGGCTCGGTCGCATTGCTGGGTGACGACGACAAGCCATTGCCGAACAGATTAGGTACCACTACAAAATACTTGTCTGTATCTAAGGCCTTGCCTGACCCAATCAGCCAATCCACGTCATAGTGATGAGCCGCAAATGAGGTCATGTACAAAATGACGTTGGACTTATCCGCATTCAATGTGCCGTAGGTTTGATACGCAAGTCGGGCATCACGAAAAGTCAGGCCAGATTGCAACACTACATTGCCTGCATGAAAAATTGGATAGTCGCTCATATCGAGTCCTTGTTATTACTTTGGTAGGGTGTGCTGGGAATATGTCTTATCTTAACCATCTATTTCAGCTTCAGCATAGAGCGCAGCCAACCGAAAAAGTCTCTCTCGTTTCAGAAAGTTGACGAAGGCGTCTGGTTGTCTGCGACCCTCTTGGACTAGTTGTGTAATCGCAGCGTCAATCGTGCTTGTTATCAACAACTGATGATCAGACCACCAGCGAGATAAAAGGGTATCGGGATCGCTCAAGCCAAGTTCGTTGCGCCTGAGTTCAGATCGCCTGAAGTCTTTGAGGTTCCAGGTCAGTACCGTGGTTTCGCTTGATGAGTCACTTCTGCGCGACGAGATTCCCGCAGCAATTACATGCCAGTCTTTTTTATCACTCTGGCGCAGCCCCTCTTCAAGCGCACTGACGTCGCCCTGATTGGCGGCCGGAAACCGTTCATTCATTAACTGCCATTCTTGATTCAGCAGGTCGCCAGCGATTGGCCATAAACGCCCGGCATTGCGCCGCCATTCTTCTCCAATCCTTTCAGACCAGATCGGGTTGAATAGCTTGCGCTCAGCCATGTCCAGCAGAGCAGGGCGCAAGACGCCCGACATGAGGACGCAGGCGTCTAAAACGAGCGTGGGTCTCAAGATGCTGTTTGTTGTCCCGATAAAACAAACATCGCGGCGTCAGCGATATGAGCCGCGTCAACCCCGAAATAATCTCTTAGTGCGGCTCGCGTATCACTTCGGCCAAAACCATCAGTGCCTAACGTTAAATAAACCCGGTTAGACGGCACGTAAGCTCGCACAGTTTCAGGCACCATCCTGACATAGTCGGTGGCAGCAATGACTGGCCCCTCGCTTTGACCCAATTGCCGCCAAAGGAAAGGGGCCTCCAGCTCAGGTTTTGCGCTATCCGTGCGTGAGGCGATTGCATCTTGCTGACAGCGTATCCCGTCACGAGCCAGCTCACTCCAGCTGGTCACACTGTAGACATAGGCCTTGATACCTTGACTCGTGAGTATTTCAGCTGCCTTGATGACTTCGGTCAGGATAGCGCCCGATCCCATGAGCGTCACGCACGGTGATCCTTGAGCGGGTTTGGCCGGTGAGTAGGTTTCAAACAGGTAGCAACCCTTGATGACTTGATCAGCGACGTCTGCTTTGAGCGTTGGCTGCGCGTAATTCTCGTTCATGAGGGTGACGTAATAAAACAGGTCTTTCTGGTCAATCATCATGTCTCGAATGCCTTGATCGATGATGATTGCCATTTCGCCCGAGAACGCCGGGTCGTAGGCCTTGCAATTGGGGATAGTCGACGCATGTACGTGACTGCTACCATCTTGATGCTGCAGGCCTTCACCACCGAGTGTCGTACGGCCTGAGGTTGCACCCAATAAAAAGCCACGGGGGCGTTGGTCTGCGGCTGCCCAGATCTGGTCGCCCACTCGTTGAAAGCCAAACATTGAATAATAGATATAGAAGGGCAGCATGGCTAAGCCATGTACGCTGTAGCTCGTCGCTGCTGCTGTCCAGCTTGCAATAGCACCTGCCTCTGAGATGCCCTCTTCGAGAATCTGGCCATCGAGAGCTTCGCGATAACTGAGCACTGAGCCAATGTCTTCGGGTGCATAGCGCTGGCCCACGCTTGAGTAGATGCCCACCTGTTTAAACAGGTTAGCCATACCGAAGGTGCGAGCTTCATCTGCGACGATAGGGACAATCCGAGGGCCTAGCTGTGGATCCTTGAGCAGGCTACCCAGCATTCGCACGAAAGCCATGGTCGTACTCATTTCTTTGCCATCTGCCTGCACCGCAAAGCCTGCATATTGCCTAAGCTCAGGCGCAGGGACCAGCTCACAGGTTGTTTCGCGCTTGGGCAAGAAGCCCCCCAACGCTTGACGATGTGAGTGCATGTATTGCATTTCCGGGCTGTCAGCAGCTGGGCGATAGAAGCTTAATGAAGTTGCCTGCTCGTCACTGAGTGGCAGATTGAAGCGGTTGCGAAACTCGATCAGATCGGTTTCATCAAATTTCTTCTGGCTATGCGTAGTCATTTTGCCTTGACCAGCACTGCCCATGCCATAGCCTTTCTTGGTGTGAGCCAGAATCACAGTGGGTTGGCCGCTGTGATTGGCCGCTGCCGCGTAAGCCGCATGGATCTTGACCAGATCGTGTCCGCCTCTTTTTAGTCTGTCGATTTGGTCGTCAGTCATCCCTTGTGCGAGTTTGGCTAGCTCTTCGTCTTGCCCAAAGAAAGTGTCGCGATTAAAGCGCCCATCCTTGGCGGCAAACGTTTGCATCTGACCATCGACGGTGTTTGCAAAAGTACGAGCTAACGCACCAGTCAGATCGCGAGCAAAAAGGCCATCCCAGTCGCTACCCCAGACCAGTTTGATGACGTTCCAGCCGGCACCCAAAAATAGTTTTTCGAGCTCGTCAATGATTCGGCCGTTACCGCGAACTGGGCCATCGAGTCGTTGCAGGTTGCAGTTGACTACCCAGACCAGATTGTCGAGGCCTTCGCGAGCAGCCAGTGTGAGCGCGCTCATGGATTCGGGTTCATCCATTTCACCATCACCAAAGACGCCCCATACTTTGCGACTGCTGCAGTCCAGCAGGTTGCGATGGCTAAGGTAGCGCATGAAGCGTGCGTGATAAATGGAGCTAATCGGTCCAATGCCCATGGATCCCGTCGGAAACTGCCAGAAATCAGGCATGAGCCAGGGGTGTGGGTAGCTGGAAAGGCCTTGAGCGCCGTTGTTACTAGCGACAATCTCCTGCCGATAGTGCATGAGATCTTGTTCGGTTAAGCGACCTTCCAAGTAGGCTCTCGCATAAACTCCTGGCGCACTGTGAGGCTGAAAAAATACCAGATCGCCACGATGTTGCCCTGGCTCAAGACCTTCGCGCGCGTGAAAGAAATGGTTGTAGCCGGTCTCAAACAGATCCGCAGCACTTGCATAACTGGCGATGTGACCACCCAGTTCGCCATAAGCCTGATTTGCTCTCACTACCATTGCCAGCGCATTCCAGCGCATAAGGGATGCCAGTCTTTCTTCTATTGCCAAATCCCCCGGGAATACGGGTTGTTGATCAACCGAAATCGTATTGACATAGGGTGTGTTGAGCTCAGGTTGCCAGCCGATTTTTGAGGCGTGAGCGAGTCTGACCAGCTCGTCTAGTAGAAACCTCGCGCGCTCTGGCCCCTGATTTTGTAGCGCGGCGGCAAACGCTTCGCGCCACTCGGCGGTTTCTTCGTGATCTGTGTCAGTTGTTTTTGAAGGGCTCAGCATAGTCATTCAGTTAGGTTGATCGAACGGGGGTTGCGCTGGGTAGTAACTCGTACGTCCGAGATTATCGCCCAAGAGCTGTTTGTGTGCAGAAGGGCATCAGGGTAAACAAGTGCTGGCTTTTTTTGTCTGTTGCAGTGCAAAATAGCGTTATCTTGTGATTTTTTGTTAGGTTAACTTTAGGCGAGGTCAGGCATGAAGAAATTTATCCAGTTGGGTGTATTAGCAGTCGCAAGTTTGATGCTTTCAAATGCTGCCCTGTCGCAAGAGTTGACAGGGACGCTGAAAAAAATCAAAGAGACCAATACGATCACCATCGGTCATCGCGACGCGTCGGTGCCATTTTCTTATTACGACGATAAGCAACAAGTTGTCGGCTATGCCATGGATATTTGCATGGCCGTCGTGAATGGTATCAAGACCCAGCTCAATTTGCCTAATCTGCAAGTCAAACTTAATCCGGTTACTTCTGCTACCCGTATCCCGTTAATGGCGAACGGTACGATCGACCTTGAGTGCGGTTCAACGACCAACAACGTTGATCGTCAGAAGCAGGTGTCCTTCGGACCCAGTTATTACCTCACCGCTAGCCGTTATGTTTTTAAGAAAGGCTCTGGCATCACTGATATCGCAAGCCTGAAAGGCAAGACGGTGGTATCAACAGCAGGCAGCACGAATATCAAGCAAGTGACTGAAGCCAACGTTGCACAGAACTTGAACTTGACGATTCTGAGTGCCAAAGATCATCCAGAGGGCTTCTTGATGGTTGAGACCGGTCGTGCCGCTGCGTTTGTGATGGACGACATTATCCTCGCAGGTTTGATCGGTTCAGCGAAAACGCCTGGGGATTTCGAAATCTCCAAGGATGCTTTCTCCAAGCCTGAACCCTACGGTTTCATGATCCCTCGTGATGACCCAGCGTTCAAAAAAGTTGTTGATGAAGTAGCCGGCAAGCTCTACAAATCGCCTGAAATGCTGGCATTGCATGTCAAGTGGTTTGAAAAGCCTATTCCCCCCAAAGGGATTGTTTTAAATCAGCCAGCTTCGGCTGAATTGAAAAAAGCTTTCGCGAATCCGACTGATAATCCAGACCCTGATTCATACAAGTAAGCAGGTCATCCTGATAACCCTGGCCAGTTTGGCGGGGTTTTTTTGTGAGCTCGCATGAACTACAAATGGAACTGGGGCATCCTGTTAGAGATGTCCCCGGAAGGGCAGGGCACTTATCTGCAGATGTTGCTGTCTGGCTTAAGCTGGACGCTGATCACGGCTGCTTGTGCTTGGGTGCTCGCGTTCACGCTTGGTTTGACGATTGGCGTCGTAAGGACATTACCCAATCGCTTCGGTCGTCTTTTGGGTGATGCTTACGTTGAGTTGTTCAGAAACATTCCACTACTGGTTCAGCTTTTTCTCTGGTACTTCGTTATCCCTGAACTCGTTCCCAAGCATTTGGGGGACCTGATCAAGCAAATGCCTAATGCGTCTGTCTACACGGCAGTGTTAGGGTTGGGTTTATTCATGTCGGCGAGGGTAGCCGAGCAAGTTCGGTCTGGTGTGCTGTCTTTACCGAAAGGCCAGAAGTTGGCCGCGACTGCGATGGGGCTTACGACCGCACAGACTTATCGGTATATTTTGCTGCCGATCACCCTTAGGGTTATGTTGCCGCCCATGACCTCTGAGTTCTTGAACACAATTAAAAATACCTCAGTTGCGTTAACAATCGGCCTGATGGAGCTCACAGCACGTGCCCGATCCATGCAGGAATTTTCGTTTCAGGTGTTCGAGGCTTTTACTGTGGCGACAGTGCTCTACCTAGTCACGAATCTGGTCGTGACCTTCTTGATGCGCAAACTCGAGCGAGCCGTGGCAGTACCTGGATTTCTGGGTGCTTCTGCCAGTCCGGTTGCGCATTAAAGGCGATGAACCGTGTTTAGCAATTTCGATTTCGATGTCATTCAAAGATCCTGGGTCTATCTCTTTCGGGACGGGATGAGTTTTACCTTGACCTTGACCGGCTTGGCTGCCCTGAGCGGTATCGTGCTCGGCACCTTGATCGCCATGATGCGGCGGTCTAAATTTACGCTGCTGCAGAAATTCGCCGCCGGCTACGTCAACTTAATTCGCTCACTGCCACTAGTGTTGGTGATCTTCTGGTTTTACTTTCTACTACCCTACATTGGTCAATGGGCGACTGGTGCGTCGCGGCCTATGACTGTCGGCGCGTTTACGTCTGCGCTTGTGACTTTTTCGATGTTTGAAGCAGCTTACTTCTCTGAGATCATGCGGGCGGGAATACAGGCAGTGCCCAGCGGTCAAACGGGTGCTGCGCAGGCGCTGGGTATGCGTTATTGGCAAGTGATGATCTACGTTGTGTTGCCACAGGCATTCAGATCCATGATGCCGCTGTTACTGACGCAAACCATTGTCTTGTTTCAAGATACCTCGCTAGTCTATGTTTTGTCGATCACCGACTTTTTAGGGGCGGCTAGCAAAGTTGCCCAACGCGATGGCCGGCTGGTTGAAATGTATCTGTTTGCCGCACTGGTCTATTTTGTGATTTCCTTTGTTGCTTCACTGGCTGTGAAGCAATTACAACGCCGCTTGGCCGTTGCCTGATTGAGAGAGCCAACATGTCAGACAAAATGATTGTTATTGAGGATGTATCTAAATGGTACGGTAGCTTCAATGTACTGAAGCATTGCAGCACACACGTTGATCGTGGCGAGGTTGTGGTGGTTTGCGGCCCCTCAGGTTCAGGCAAATCAACCTTGATCAAATGTGTCAATGCGCTTGAGCCTTTCCAAGAGGGCAAGCTGTTCATTAACGACGTGCCGGTACACGATCCGAAGACTAATCTACCCAAGCTGCGAAGTCAGGTGGGGATGGTCTTTCAGCATTTTGAGTTGTTTCCGCACTTGAATGTCACAGAAAATCTGACCTTGGCGCAGGTCAAGGTGTTGGGCCGCAGCAAGGATGAGGCCTTGGCGCGAGGCTTAAAAATGCTGGATCGTGTCGGCCTGAACGCTCACAAAGATAAATTTCCCGGTCAGTTATCGGGTGGGCAGCAACAGCGCGTTGCTATCGCTCGAGCCTTAAGCATGGATCCTCACGTCATGTTGTTCGACGAACCAACGTCGGCTCTCGACCCAGAAATGGTCGGCGAGGTTTTGGATGTGATGGTAGGTTTGGCCAAAGAGGGTATGACCATGATGGTCGTCACTCACGAAATGGGCTTTGCCCGCAAGGTTGCCAACCGTGTCATCTTTATGGATCAGGGTGAGATCGTTGAGGATGCAACGAAAGAAGAATTCTTCACGCAACCCAAAAGCGATCGGGCGATTCAGTTTTTATCCAAGATTTTGCAGCATTGATGCCGCTGGACGACCCACACTGTTAATCGGGTACAGCCATGGGTTTGCCCTGGCAATTGTTGCTACGGCTCGTGTGGTGCCCGGGACCGGAATCGAACCGGTACACCCGTAAAGGCGAGAGATTTTAAGTCTCTTGTGTCTACCAATTTCACCACCCGGGCGGGGTAGCTATCCTGTGGGGCAGGATTTTTGTAAGGGGCAGATTGTACGACAAACTTGAAACCTGCGAAGTAAGGCGCATTACCTGCAACCAAAAAGAGCAGTGAGCCCTAGTCGGCAACCCAACTCCCTGATTTACCGCCATGCTTTTCAATTAACTTGACGGCATTGATCACCATGCCACGATCAACGGCTTTCAGCATGTCATAAATAGTCAGCAGCGCAATGCTGACAGCTGTCAGCGCTTCCATTTCGACACCGGTGCGGCCAACTGTTTCTGTTGCAGCCGTACAAGTGACGACACAAGCCGCTTCGTCGAGGGCAAACTCAACCGACACATGACTTAATGGTAAGGGGTGACAAAGAGGGATGAGGTTGCCGGTTTGCTTGGCTGACATGATGCCTGCTAGTCTGGCAACACCCAGTACGTCACCTTTTGCCGCCGTGCCTTGAGCAAGCTTTGCAAAGGTAGCTGGATGCATAGTAATCGTGCCGCTGGCCACAGCCCGGCGATGCGTTTCGCTCTTGCCAGACACGTCAACCATGTGGGCATTGCCAGCTGCATCAAAGTGAGTCAGATCGGCACCCATGATTATTGATCCTTGTCTTGCAGCATGGTCGCGTCGTTGAAATTGGCAAAGGCGTCCGCATCGTCAAAACTAACGGGGATAGCACCTGCCGTGTTTAGCCAGTCGACTATTCGGCCTTGCTCTGAATCAAGAAACTTTGACAATAAAGGCCCTACAGACGGTTTAAGTAAGCAGCAAAGTGGATGAGGACCATCTGCTGTCGTTGCGTAAGCGCCTTGCGCGGACGGTTGAGTACTCATTGCACTTTGTAGGCGCTCGGCCAGGTCAAGGGGTATCGCTGGTGTGTCGCAAGGCAGAACCAGCAGCAAGGGTTGCCGACAACGCACTAAAGCAGACTCGACACCTGCCAGCGGCCCGAGGTAGCCGGGCCTGTCGTCTGATAGCACTGCATTGCCTGTCTGTTGATAAGCATCGAGATTGCGGTTGGCACTGATAGTGATTCGTTGTGGCAGCACGGTTTGATTTTTAATGCGATCCAGAACGTGCTCGATCAAGGGATGTCCATTCCACATGATCCAACCCTTATCCTTACCCTCCATGCGGCTGCCACGGCCGCCAGCCAGAACCAGTGCTTCGTAGTAAAAAGCGGGTGTTTCGATAGTTTCAAGCGGATTCAGTTCTGTCATGGTGGCTTTGTTGAGTTGAAACGCTAGGGTATGTAGTTTCTTTAGTTCATTGAACTGACTGGGCTTGCGTCCATCGAGTAGCCGCATCTGAATCGGTCTCGCGCGCTTCAATCCAGCGTGGTCCGGTGGGTGTCCATTCTTTTTTCCAGAAGGGTGCTTCTGTTTTAAGAAAGTCCATCATAAATGTATTGGCTTCATAAGCGTCATGGCGATGAGGACTAGCTGTCAACACCATGACGATCTGATCGCCTGGATACATCTTGCCGACCCGATGTACGATTCGGGCAGCCTGTAAGGGCCATCTCTCAGAGGCTTGCGTGGCGATTTTGGTCAAAGCTTTTTCAGTCATGCCAGGGTAGTGCTCAAGTTCAAGCGCCACCACATCGTCAGCTAAATTCAGGTCTCTGACCATACCGATAAAACTGACCACAGCGCCGATGCCATGGTCTGCGGCCACTAATAATGCGTGTTCTTTTGCAAGATCGAAATCCTCTGTTTGTACGGCAACAGAGATTCTGGTTGCTATTGGATCAAAGGCATCACCCAGTCGACTCGTCATTTCGCTGGCCTCTCAACCACCTGTAACGGGTTTAAAGAGGGCGATCTCGGCGTAGGCTGGAATCGTTGCTGTTACCTCAACCATATCCTGATTAATGGCAGCGCGAAACGCCTTGTCGCCACCGAGCTGCTCTTGCCAGACACCACCTCGCTGGCACAAAAACTCAACAAGATCATTTAAGGTTGCCACGTTGTCGGGCAGATCGAGAGTCTCTTGGCTACAGCCAAAGATCTCTCTGAATTGCGCAAAATACAAAAGCGTAACGGGTTTTGCCATGATTTAACTCAGCAAGTCTGACAGAGCGAGGTAACGCAGCGTGTCGCCTTTTTGTATTTTGGTGCCGGCTGCGATATCGGCTAAGCCCTCTGCCCAAGCAAGACTGCTCATGACCCCAGAGCCCTGATTGGGATAGAGCTCAAGCACAGTTTGACCTGACGCATCCAACTTTCGCGCGACCCGCAAAAACTCACGACGACCATCTGGACGAGGCCAGTCGAAACCGGATATCCCTTCAATGTACTTGAGATCAAAATCTTTCAAACCCATGCGTTTTGACAAGAACGGACGTGCCATCAGTAAGAACGTAATGAACGCACTAACAGGATTGCCGGGCAATCCAATAAAGTCCGCTTGACCAACTTTACCGTAAGCTAAAGGCTTGCCGGGTTTCATGGATATTTGCCAGAGATCGAGTTTCCCGAGCGCTTGAACGGCGCCCTTGACGTGATCTTCTTCGCCGACCGAGACACCACCACAGGTCATCACGACATCGTTCTCACCGGCAGCCTTGCTGAAGGCTTCGCGAGTGGCTTCGGCGGAGTCCCGCACAATACCGTAGTCATTGACCACGCAACCTAGCTTAGTCAGAAGACTTACGATGGCATAGCGGTTGCTGTTGTAGATGCCCCCCGGTTCAAGCGCTCGACCTAGTTCGGTGAGTTCGTCGCCCGTCATAAAGACGCCGACTTTCAAAGGTGCATAAACCGATACCGTTGCTACACCGATCGAAGCAATCATGGCCAGATGCTGAGGCCCCAGTTTGACGCTGGCGGGCAGGATTTCTGACTGTGCTTTGATGTCTTCACCGCACAAGCGGATATTTTGGCTTTGCTCAATGGCTTGGGTCAGTTTGACCCTGGTGCCATCAACGGTCGTGTGTTCTTGCGGAACAACTGCATTGCAGCCTTCAGGAATAGGGGCGCCAGTAAAGATTCGTGCAGCCGTACCGGTCTCGATCGAGCTACCAGTATGCCCAGCGGCAATACGTTGAACAACCTCGAACGACTCGGGCAACCGAGCAAAATCAGACACATTCAGCGCATACCCATCCATGGCTGAGTTGTCAAAACCCGGGACGTTGATCGGTGAGACAACAGGTGCAGCCAATACATGGCCTAAAGCTTCAAGCAGGCCCAGGGTGAGTGTTGGATGTTTTGATGTCGCGGGCGCGGAGGCTTGCTCAAGCAAATGCAACCTGGCTGCGTCGAAGTCGAGTAATTGGGCACGTGGTTTCATAGAGCAATTGTATGCCGTGTTCAGGCAGCATACTGACAGGAAACCTTAACCGCCAGTTTGCGACATAAAACGGATAATTTTGGTTGGTGCTTCGCGAAACTCGTGTTTCTCGGGCTTCAGCTCAATGCCCTGTCGCAAGACCTGGACCAAATCTTCATCTGAGCAACCATCGCGCAACATAGGCCGCAATTCAACTTTTTCTTCCTGACCCAGGCACATATAAAGCGTGCCGGATACGGACAGACGAACCCGGTTACACGTTTCACAGAAGTGTTGACTGATGGGGGTAATCAAACCGATCTGACCACGGCCGTCTTGCGTGCGCCAGTACCGGGCAGGGCCACCGCCCATTTCTTTGTTGATTTCCGGAATCAGGTCAAACTTGTCGCGCAGTTGAGCCAAAATCGGCCCTAATGGGGTGTAGCCTGACCCCAAGCCCGTGCTGCCCATCGGCATGGTCTCGATTAGCCGCAGGATAAACCCCCTGTCCATACAGAACTTGGCCATGGACTCGACTTCGTGTGCATTGACACCCGGCATCACGACCATATTGAGTTTGATCGGAGAAAAACCTGCTTCTTGCGCAGCTTGAAGACCTGCCATCACATCGTCAATCGAATCACGACCCGTAATTTGGGTTACGCACTCACGATCCAGGCTGTCAAGACTGACATTCAATCTGCGAACGCCAGCCGCACGCAAGGCAGTCGCAAATTCAGGCAAGCGGGAGCCGTTCGTCGACAAGGATAAGTCTTTGATACCTGGCAAGGCACTTAAACGAGCCGCCAGATCGGGAAGATTGCGTCGCAGTAGCGGCTCACCGCCGGTCAACCGGACTCTGGAGGTACCTAGTTTGGCAAAGGCCCCAACGACGCGCTCTATTTCGTCAAACGTCAGCCAATCTTTGGGTTCCTGGTAGCCCTTAAAGCTTTTGGGCAAGCAATAGGTGCACTTCATATCGCAACGATCGGTCACAGACAAGCGCAGGTACTCAATTCGCCTGCCGAAGCGATCGATTAAGGGTGTGTTGTCACCTTGTGCAGTTTGAAGTGCTGAATTTGTAACCATAAACCGTATTGTGCGACTTTTATTGCTTTTTTGCTACTCCGTGCTCTGATCGCCAACGGAAAAGGAACCATTCGTCAATTCGGGAGTCTTATCAAAATCCCAAACCTAAGGGATAACGCTAATGATTTTTGCAGGTTGCGGTATTGTTAAGTTAACTAGTCGGCCCCACATAACAAATTGTTGGAGTATTGTGTGTTCAGGTCTTTTTCAGGAGTTTCCGCCATGTCGCGTCGTTTAATTACTGGACTGCTGGTCGCATTGGTTTTGTCGCTTTCAGGTGCTTTCGGGCTGGCCGTAGCTGCTGAGCCCAGCATGCAAGAGGTTTATCAGGCTGCCCAATCAGGCAATTTCAAGGCAGCTCAAAGCATGATGGATCAAGTGCTTAGAGATCATCCGAACAGTGGCAAGGCACACTTTGTGCAAGCTGAAATCTATGCCAAGCAAGGGATGCTTAATCGCGCAAAAGCCGAATTGGCGACTGCCGAACAACTCACCCCTGGCCTGCCAGGTGAGAAACCTGAAGCAGTGCAAGCTCTGCGCGCCTTCGTTGGATCGGGGGCGAATCAAGTGAAGCAAGCAGCCATCAATCAGATCAAGCCATCTGTTCCCTGGAGCTGGATTATTGGTGGGTTAGCTTTGATGGGCGTCCTGCTTTACTTTGCCTTCGGTCGTAACAAAACTCAACAACCTGCGCCCATGCCGATGAATGGTGCTGGTCCTGCTCCAACATTTGGACGTGGTTTCGGTAATCCTGTGCCACCGGCAGGCCCAGCGGGCGGGATGCCTGGCCAGCCGATGGGCTACCCGCCGGCAGCACCTGCTGCAGGTGGAATGGGTTCTGGTCTGATGGGAAGCCTGGCGACTGGCGCTGCACTGGGTGTGGGTGTCGTTGCAGGCGAGGCATTGATGCATCGTGTCATGGGTGACGGTCATCACGATAGTGGCTCATCAGGTTTCATTCCTCCTGCGCAGGCTGGTCAGCTTGATTCGTCTTGGGATAGTCCGGCACAACAGCCGTTTGATATGGGCGGGCAAAACTTTGGAGTGAATGACGCTTCATCGTGGGATGATGGGGGCGATAGCGGTGGTGGAGGTGGTAGTAACGATTGGGATTAATTCCCTGCCCGTACTTTATGCTGGTCGATGCAAGGTTAATGCTTGCTGGGGGTGCTGCTGGTGGACGATCAAATCGCACTAATCACCCAGGCAAGCATCGGGGTAGAGCCGTAGAGCCGAGTTTTGGCGGAAGCGGTGAGATTCGAACTCACGGAGGGCGTGAACCCTCGCCGGTTTTCAAGACCGGTGCCTTAAACCGCTCGGCCACGCTTCCTGCTAAGCCCATGATCATAACCCATTTGTGGGCGATATAAGGATACAATGTTTGGTTTACTGACAATTTTGTCCCAGACATGATGCAAGCTGATTCATCCGCAACACAAACTCCAGAAGCGACAGGCTCAACGGCGAAAGCACTGTTGGTCATGGGTAACTGGAAAATGAACGGCAGTTTGGCCGCTAATGCCAAGTTGTTAGCGGAGCTACGTTCAGGCTTGTCGGCGAGCGCAAATAAGCCGAAAGCTCACTTTGCTGTTTGTGTGCCAGCGCCTTACCTTTCGCAAGCGGCTGACGCCCTGAAAGCCAGCGAAATTACCTGGGGCGCTCAAGATGTGAGCGCACAAGAGTCTGGCGCCTATACAGGCGAGGTGTCTGCAGCGATGCTTAAAGATTTTGCTTGCACCTGGGTATTGGTTGGGCATTCAGAGCGTCGCTCCATGCATGTCGAGACCGATCAGTTGGTGGCTGACAAAGCCAAAGCAGTGCTTGCCTGCGATATGACGCCAGTGGTTTGTGTCGGCGAATCTCTTGCAGAGCGCGATGCTGGGCGGGTGCATGAGGTGATTGCAAAACAGTTGGCACCCATCATCGCCTTGGGTGTCGAAGCACTCAACAGGATGGTCATTGCCTATGAACCCGTTTGGGCGATTGGCACAGGCCGCACTGCCACCCCCGAGCAGGCTCAAGAAGTTCACGCAGGGATCCGGCAGGCGCTCAGGGCGTCCGGTGCTCCTGCCGTAAAGGTTTTATATGGGGGTAGCGTCAAATCCAGCAACGCTGCCAGTTTATTTGCTATGCCTGATATCGACGGTGCCTTGGTCGGTGGGGCATCTTTAATTGCTGACGAGTTCCTGCGCATCGGCGCTTAATTTGTCAATTTGGTTTCCGGAGTTTTTTAATGTCTTTGATGTTCAATATTTTGTTGGTGATTCAAATTATCGCCTCCCTCACCATTATTTCTCTGGTGCTGTTGCAGCAAGGTAAGGGCGCTGACATGGGCTCATCCTTTGGTGGTGGATCAGCCGGCAGTTTGTTCGGTGCGACAGGTGCTGCCAACTTTTTGTCCCGCGCGACAAAGTGGGCCGCTGTTGTGTTCTTCATCACCACCATCGCGTTGGCTTATGTGTCTAATCGAGGCTCCAAGGGGCAGGATACCGGTGTCATGCAGAACTTTACGCCGACAGCGCCGGCGGCGCCAGCGGCGGCTAAAGATGCGGCTGTGCCGTCTTTACCGGGTGCGGCTTCTGTATCTGGTTCGGCAACAATCCCTGTTGCGCCAACTGCGCCAGCGATGCCTGCAGTCCCTGCAGCACCAGTCTCTAAATAAATTAGCGTGGCACGCCAAGGTTTATGCCGGTGCGTGCTACAATTTTTGGCTTACTTTGGTTTTATAGCCAGCTGGGCGTCAGCCTCGGCGCTCAACTGAAGTTGAAGTCGATCTAAAGTCGCATTAAACATGCCGACGTGGTGGAATTGGTAGACACGCTATCTTGAGGGGGTAGTGGCGAAAGCTGTGCGAGTTCGAGTCTCGCCGTCGGCACCAAGCTTTAGATCAGTCCTTTCTCGCTCGTACCGAGTCTCTCGCTCCTCCTGCTTTCCTCTCTCTCTGCGTCTCCCGCTCACCTTCATTTTGTTTCAATCATTCTAACTGTCAGAGCTTGATTCGCGCCTGCGCAATCTTCTCTCGCCTCTGCACCACCTCTCTTTCTAAGTTTTCGTTAGATTCGGCGTGGTTCTCAAGACTTGACCGGTCAGAGAGCCGAGCAGTTCGTTTTTATCGCAGCAAATAAACCGACGTTAAAATCACAGATTGTGACGCTTTGACTAGGTTTTAGTGAGTAGCCTCAGTAAAGTTGATCATATAAGGGTTAACCCTTATTAAATCTTAGATTGCAGTAACGTTTGTTGTGTTTGACCAACATATTCACAGCTGTTTGTCATAATCCAGCAGTCTTTTATAGCCACAGCAGCGAAACTTTGATGCAATACATATCAACTTCCCTTAGCGGAGTTAGGGGGGCGGCAAACAAACCCGTTTGTTGCTCTTGTCACTCAAATCATCGGAGATTTCTTAAATGAAAAAGACTCTGCTCGCTGCCGCCCTGCTAGCCGGCTTTGCTGGTGCTGCTTCGGCACAATCCAGTGTTACTCTTTATGGCATCGTTGATGCTGGTCTGCAATACACAAACTTCTCGTACAGCAACAGCGCTGCGAGTACATCTTCATTAGGCGTGAAAAGCGGTGGGCAATCTGGCTCACGTTTTGGCCTGAAAGGTGTTGAGGATCTTGGTGGTGGTAACCAAGCAATTTTCGATCTCGAGTCTGGCATTAACGTCAACAACGGTACGCCTGGTGACTCTGCACGTTTGTTCAACCGCCTGTCATGGTTCGGTGTTCAAAACGCTGCTTGGGGTAACGTCAAGTTTGGTCGCCAGAACTCATTGGCATGGGACTACATGGGCGTTGTGACTGATCCATTCCAGATCAACAACAGCATCACAGCTTCAACTGCGACAATCACCTGGGACGCAAGCCGTTACGACAACTTGCTGAGCTATGAGACACCTGTTATCAGTGGTTTCCAAGCAAAAGCCGGTTACTCGTTTGCTGCTGGTCAAGCTTCGTACTACCAAAACGGTAGCAGCTACACAGCTGGTTCGGGCGCTGCAACATACAACTTCAACACACAAAACAACATGACAGCTATTACAGCTGGTGCCAAGTACTCAAATGGCCCACTGTACTTGACAGTTACATATGACCAGATCAACCCCAACTCAAACGTCGTTAGCGGTCTGAACAGCGTCAATGGGTTGATCGTTGGTGGTTATTACGACTTTAGCGTTGTTAAACTGTTCGCTAACTACAGCCGTCAAACTGGTGGTCTGATTGCTGGTGGCGCAAACGGTTTGTTCGGTCAATCTACGGTCGACATTGCTGATGCGTCAGCTGCAACAACAGGCAGCGTTGTTTTCGCCCCTGGCGTTCAAGTTAACACCTACATGCTTGGCTTGTCAGCTCCTGTTGGCGCTAATGGCATGGTGATGGCTGAATGGCAAATGTCTCAGCCTAACGGTACATTCTCTTCGTTGGCTAACGGCTACTTGTCGACAGCTAACGAAAACGTGTACTCGATTGGCTACCAGTACAACCTGTCGAAGCGTACAAACCTGTATGCATTCGCTGGCTACGGCAGCAACTACGCTATGGTTAGCGGCCTGAATGTTACTCAAGTTAACATCGGTATGCGCCACTTGTTCTAAGCACACGCTTAGGCAAGCAGCTAGTCTAGGCTAGTCTGAAATTAAACGAGCCACCTTAGGGTGGCTCGTTTTTTTATTGGTGATCTTGTATATAAAACACAACAGTTGGCAAACAACCGCGCCTGATGCATCAAGTGTCATAAATCCTGACAGGTTGGTTCGATAGCATATCGGTGTTCGCAGAAGCTTTGGGACTCGAATAAAGTCTCACCCCTCGGTAAACATGATTGTTCGTTTTACCTGTCACTCAAATCCTCGGAGATTTCCTAAATGAAAAAGACCCTACTTGCTACAGCGCTGCTGGCTGGTTTTGTCAGTGCCGCTTCGGCACAGTCCAGCGTCACGCTTTATGGCGTCGTTGACGCTGCTTTGTCTTATACAAACTACTCCTACTCGAACAGCACGACGGGTAGCGTTGGTACATCACAGTTTGGCGCAAGAAATGGTCAACAATCCGGCTCACGCTGGGGCATGAAAGGGGTTGAGGACTTGGGCGGCGGTAGCGCAGCTATTTTCCAGCTCGAGTCAGGCATTGTTCCTGGTAACGGCACCCAATCGGACTCAGCTCGTTTGTTTAATCGTCAGTCATGGTTTGGCGTACAGAATGCTGCTTTCGGTGCAGTCAAATTTGGTCGTCAGAACTCGGTTTCTTATGACTACATGGGCTTGAAGACTGATCCCTTTGAAATCGCCAGCGCTTTAGTCGGCTCGACCACGGCTTTCACCTGGAACTCAAACCGTTACGACAATTTGTTGAGCTACGAGACACCAGTCATGAGCGGCTTTCAAGCTAAAGTCGGTTACTCGTTCGCTGCTGGTAACGCTTCTTACTATCAAACTACGACAGCAGCAGGTGCAGTGGCTTACACAGCTGGCTCAGCTGCAGCGGCCTATAACTTCAATACCCAAAATAACTTGACCGGTTTCACAGCCGGTGCCAAGTATTCAAATGGTCCTTTGTATTTGGTTGCTACTTATGAGCAACTCAATCCTAACCAAAACATCGTTGGTGGTCTGAACAACGTTAACGGCTTCATCGTTGGCGGCACCTACGACTTTGGCGTCGCTAAGGTTTACGCGGATTACGGTCGCCAATACAACGGTTTGCTGGCTGGCGGTAATCAGCAAATGCAAGGCATCACAACAACTGACATCACTGACGCATCATCAGCGACAACTGGCAACGTAGTATTTGCACCAGGCGTGGCAGTCAATGCTTACTTGGTTGGTTTGTCCGCACCAGTTGGCCCTAACGGAACGCTGTTGGCATCTTTCCAGGCTGCTAATCCAAACAGCGCTTTCTCGCAAAATGCGGTGTATGTGTCACAAGCTAATCAAAGCACGTACTCGCTGGGTTATTCGTATAACTTCTCAAAGCGCACAAACCTGTACGCATTCGGTTCATACACCAGCAACTACGCAATGGTTAGCGGTTTGAATGCTACCCAAGTCATGGTTGGTTTGCGTCATACATTCTAAATTGGCAGAGTTGATATCAACTAAGCTAAATTAAGTGTATTGAAGCAAGATGCTGTGAGGTTCAACAGGTCACCCCATTCGGTGGCCTGTTTTTTTAGCGGACACCCGTAATTTCCCTAATCTAAATGCTAGAATTCGTACGCGCGTTTATGACGGGTTATTTATCGGCGTAAACCAGCTTGTTTTTGGTCTACAAACATCATCAACATACGGATGATCTGGATGAATTTGCAACAGTATTTTCCCGTTTTGCTTTTTATCGTTGTAGGTACCCTGATCGGTTTTGCGCTGATCGCTGCGGGTTCCCTGATCGGTCCTAACAAACCCGACGCACAAAAATTATCAGCCTACGAATGCGGTTTCGAGGCTTTTGGCGATGCACGAATGAAGTTCGATATTCGTTACTATCTCGTTGCTATTCTATTCATCTTGTTCGACCTGGAAATCGCTTTTCTATTCCCCTGGGCGAATGCCAGTGGCTCGGTAGGCATGGTTGGTTTTATAACAGTGATGATTTTTCTGGCAGTCCTAACCGTAGGCTTTATCTACGAGTGGAAAAAAGGCGCATTGGATTGGGAATAATTCCCACAGAGTCTGAGAACAAATATGGCAATTGACGGTATCTTGAAACAGGGCTTTGTCACAACCAGTGCTGACAAAGTGATTAATTGGGCCAAGACAGGCTCGATGTGGCCGATGACTTTTGGCTTGGCTTGTTGTGCGGTCGAGATGATGCACGCGGGCGCGGCTAGGTATGACCTGGATCAATGGGGCATGGTGTTTCGTCCTAGTCCTCGCCAGTCAGATTTAATGATTGTTGCAGGCACACTTTGTAACAAAATGGCACCTGCATTGCGTAAGGTTTACGATCAAATGCCTGAGCCACGCTGGGTCTTGTCAATGGGCTCCTGTGCTAATGGCGGCGGTTACTACCATTATTCTTACTCGGTCGTGCGTGGTTGCGATCGCGTGGTGCCGGTTGATGTCTATGTGCCCGGATGCCCGCCTACTGCAGAGGCCTTGGTCTACGGTCTCTTGCAGATGCAAAACAAGATTCGTCGAACAAATACCATCGCTCGTGCATAGTCAAATAAAACAGGCTTGAAATATGTCCAGGTTAGAAACCTTGCAACAACAGGTTGTGGCTGTGCTAGGGCCACAGGCAATCGTTACAGTAGCATTGGATGAAATTACCGTTGTGGTCCCAGTTGATCGCTGGGAAGAAACTTGCCTGAAGCTTCGTGATGATGCCTCGCTGCGGTTTGAGTCGTGTGTTGACTTGTGCGGTGTGGATTATTCGACTTACGGCGTCGGCCGCGTAGGCGAAGCTTCTCAGGCAGAGGTAAAGCCGGCCGCGCGATTTGCAGTGGTGGCTCATCTTTTATCGATCAAACACAATTGGCGTTTGCGCGTTCGTACTTTCGCGGCTAGCGATGACTTTCCTGTGCTGGACTCCCTCGTTAAGGTCTGGCCGAGCGTTAACTGGTTCGAGCGTGAAGCGTTTGATCTCTTTGGTATCGTCTTTGAAGGTCATCCGGACTTGCGTCGTATTTTGACCGATTACGGATTTATTGGTCATCCTTTCCGCAAGGATTTCCCTGTTTATGGGAACGTCGAAATGCGCTATGACCCAGAAGCGGGTCGAGTCATCTACCAACCCGTCACTATCGAACCTCGTGAAAACATTCCGCGCATCATTCGCGAGGATGGTTATGGGGTAGGGCGCTAATCATGGCAGAAATCAAAAACTACACACTCAATTTCGGGCCGCAGCATCCCGCGGCTCACGGCGTGTTGCGCTTGGTGCTTGAGTTGGATGGCGAAGTCATTCAGCGCGCCGATCCGCATATTGGCTTGCTGCATCGTGCTACTGAAAAGCTGGCAGAGCATCGCACCTTTTTGCAAGCTCTGCCATATATGGACAGGCTCGATTACGTCTCAATGATGTGTAACGAGCACGCCTATGTCATGGCGATCGAGAAGTTGATGGGTGTTACTCCACCAGTTCGCGCTCAATATATCCGCGTTATGTTCGACGAGATTACGCGTTTGCTTAATCATCTGATGTGGTTGGGTGCGCATGGTCTCGATGTGGGTGCGATGGCGGTGTTTCTTTACGCGTTTCGCGAGCGCGAGGATTTGATGGATTGCTACGAGGCGGTGTCAGGTGCGCGCATGCACGCGGCCTACTATCGCCCAGGCGGTGTTTACCGTGATTTGCCTGATGCAATGCCTCAGTATGGCAAGAGCAGTGAATATCGTTCACCCAAAGAGCTCAAAGCCATGAACGATGCCCGTTCAGGTTCATTGCTTGATTTCATTGATGACTTCACGACTCGCTTCCCGACTTGTGTCGATGAGTACGAAACCTTGCTGACAGATAACCGTATCTGGAAGCAACGTCTGGTTGGTATCGGCGTCGTTAGCCCCGAGCGTGCCAAGGCATTAGGCTTTACCGGCCCTATGTTGCGTGGCTCAGGGGTTGAGTGGGACTTGCGCAAAATGCAGCCCTACGAAGTCTATGATCGTCTGGATTTTGACATTCCGGTCGGTGTCAATGGTGATTCCTATGATCGTTATCTGGTGCGAGTCGCCGAGATGCGCGAAAGTAATCGCATCATTCGTCAGTGCGTGCAGTGGTTGCGCAACAATCCAGGCCCGGTGATGTCAGATAATCATAAGGTCTCCCCGCCGCACCGCACCGGCATGAAAACCAATATGGAAGAACTGATCCATCACTTCAAGTTGTTTACCGAAGGTTTCAGTGTCCCCGCAGGCGAGGCCTATGTGTCAATCGAACACCCAAAAGGTGAGTTCGGTATTTACATGGTTTCCGACGGTGCCAACAAGCCCTACCGTCTAAAGATCAGGGCGCCTGGCTTCCCGCATTTGCATGCGCTGGATGAAATGGCGCATGGGCACATGATTGCGGATGCTGTGACCATCATTGGTACTCAGGATATTGTTTTTGGTGAGATTGACCGCTAAACGGGTCAAGAGATCTATAACGGATTTAAATTATGCTGCTCTCTGAACAGGCTTATCAACTGATTGACCGCGAAGTCGCCAAATATCCGGCCGACCAAAAGCAGTCAGCCATCATGGCATCTCTAACCATTGCGCAAAGCGAGAAAGGTTGGGTGTCGCCTGAAGTGATTGAAGACGTTGCCAACTATCTTGGTCAGCCAGCAATTTTGGTTCAAGAGAACGCAACTTTCTACAACATGTTCGATACTCGTCCTGTCGGCAAGTTCAAGATTTCTGTTTGTACCAATTTGCCTTGCGCTTTACGCGACGGTGAAAAAACCATCGACTATCTGAAAAACAAATTAGGGATTGGATTGAAAGAGACGACCCCGGATGGCGTATTTACGCTAATCGAAGGTGAGTGCATGGGTGCTTGTGGTGACTCGCCTGTGCTGCTGGTCAACAACAAGCACATGTGTGTGCGTATGTCTGCTGAGAGGATCGATGCCATGATTGCAGATCTCTCAAGCGCTGGGAGTGCCGCATGAGTGCCGCCGCTTTATTGCAAAAATATTCTCAAGGCCTTGACGCCGCGCCAGGCGGTGATCTACCCGCTTCGATGGCCCTGCACGACCGTCACATCAACCCCCAGATCATGGCGGGCCTCGATGGCAACAACTGGCGTCTTGCTGATTACGTTAAGCGTGGCGGTTACGAGGCTTTACGCAAAATCCTGACCTCAGGCATGACGCAAGAAGAGGTGATCGCCGAGGTTAAGGCCTCTGGTTTGCGCGGTCGCGGTGGTGCTGGGTTTCCTACTGGCTTGAAATGGAGCTTTATGCCCCGTAGCTTCCCAGGTCAGAAATACTTGGTCTGTAACTCCGACGAAGGCGAGCCCGGTACATTCAAAGACCGCGATATTCTGCGTTTAAATCCACATATCGTGATCGAAGGCATGGCAATTGCCGCCTTCGCAATGGGGATTGATGTCGGCTACAACTATATCCACGGTGAGATTTTCGAGGTCTATAGCCGTTTTGAAGAAGCTCTCGAAGAAGCCCGTGCTGCGGGTTTCCTGGGTAAGCAGATACTCGGTTCCTCGTTTAATTTTCAGCTCCATGCCTTTCATGGCTACGGTGCCTACATTTGCGGCGAAGAAACCGCCTTGCTCGAATCACTGGAAGGCAAAAAAGGCCAGCCGCGCTTTAAGCCACCTTTCCCCGCCAGTTTCGGCTTGTACGGCAAACCCACGACGATCAACAATACCGAGACTTTCGCGGCCGTACCCTGGATTATCCGCAACAGCGGGGCAGCCTACCTAGAAGTGGGTAAGCCCAACAATGGTGGCACCAAGCTGTTTTCGATTACTGGCGATGTAGA
>Ga0007876_1000134_pt1 | contig 31279 bp, 23 predicted proteins | sample CryBogCBH24Aug09_FD_70958 | JGI IMG/M metagenome (GOLD analysis project Ga0007876, IMG submission 70958) | Freshwater microbial communities from Crystal Bog, Wisconsin, USA - CBH24Aug09 | ecosystem: Environmental > Aquatic > Freshwater > Lake | place: Crystal Bog, Wisconsin, USA | collected...
AATGATAAATTAAATGATAAATTAAATGATAAATTAAATGATAAATTAAATGATAAATTAAATGATAAATTAAATGATAAATTAAATGATAAATTAAATGATAAATTAAATGATAAATTAGAAATTTTACAACAAGTAGATGTAAAATCAGTTAATAAACCAATAAAATTAAATGATGTAAATAATCCAAAACAATTACAAGATATAAATAAACCTAAAAAAATATCAACAAATATTAAAATTACAGAACCTATAAAATTAAATACAATTAATAAATCAGAATTATCAGAAAAAAATAATATTAATCTAACAAATAATATTAATCTAACAAATAATATAAAAGATATAGAATTATATAAATTATCATTTTTAAATCCATATACTGTATTTACAAGATTAAAAAATAAAAATAATATAGTAATAGAATTATGTGCTTCTGTTGGATTAAATACATGTATATTGAGTAAATTATTTAAAACTATAATTGTTGTAGAACATGATATATCTAATTTAGAAATATTAAAATTAAATATTGATAAATATAATCATAAAAATATTACTATAATTAATAAAAAAATAGTTCAAATTAAAGAAGATATAAAAAATGATATAACTTTAAAAGAATTATTATATTATAATATTCATAAATTATTAAATACAGTAAGTTTATTTGTATATGATATGACATTATATCCCGTAGATATAATTGAAGATTTATTTTATTATGCACATCATGCTAAAATAAATATATTTATAAAATTTAATAATATTGATTTTAAAAAATATAATTATATATTTGATTTTTTTTATTATAATATAAAATTATTAATAAATAATACATGGATATATTTTGAACCAAAACCTGATTCTTATTATCAATTAATTAAAAAAAATATATCTATTGTTGTTATTGGCTATAATCAATATACATATATCCATAATATGATAAAACAATTAGAAAAATATACAAATGATATAATTATAATTGATAATAAATCAACATTTGAACCTTTAATAGATTATTATAATAATAATTATAAATATACATTATTAAAAATGGATAAAAATTATGGACATAAAATATATGAATCGCAAGATATAATAAATTTATTAGGAAAGTTATATATAATAACTGATCCAGATTTAGAATTTAATAAATTTTTACCTGCTAATTTTATAAGTGAATTAATAAATGTTTCAAATAAATATAAAGCTGGTCGTGTAGGTTTTGCTTTATTAATTAATACAGATGATATAAGGCCAGATCTATATTATGCAGGTATGCCACTAAAAGAATGGGAAGGAAGATTTTGGATTCATAAAATAAAACATGAATATTTAGAATTATATAATGCACCAATTGATACAACATTTTGTTTATTAAATTATATTCATAATTCATATGGATTAACTATCCGGGTTGCAGGTAATTATATTTGTAAACATTTACCTTGGCATAATAATTTTTATTTAGATTTATTAGATAATGAATATGATCAATATTTAATAAATAATATTTCAACTAATTTTTGGAAAGATAATAATAAACTTCCAAATGAAATTACAAATGAAATTACAAATGAAATTACAAATGAAATTACAAATGAAATTACAAATGAAATTACAAATGAAATTACCCCTAATCTTGAAATATCAGAGTGGATAATAGAAAAAATAAAAGAAACTATAAATAATAGTAATACAATAGCTATAAATATTGGAATAAATAATATTAATAATTTATGTATATATTTTAAATATATTATGAATATTACTAATATTACTAATAATTATATTATTAGTAATAATACTAATATATTAAATTATTATAATAATATAGTACAAATAAAAGAAAATTCCACAGATTTAACATGGAAACAATTTATTTTTGATAATTTATTATTTAATAAAGAATTAAATTATACTATTAAATTTATTAATTTAAATTATCAAGGGAAGGAAGAAGATATATTAGAAGATATATTATATTATAGTTGGATTAATAATATATATGTATGTATTAATTTTGAAATTAATAATTGGAAAAATAAAAATATTAATAGATATAATTATATATTTGATTATTTTATAATATATTATAATAATACTATAATTACTGATTTAATAGATAATATTTTATATTATAATACAAAGAATATATTATTTATACCTACACATAATAATAAATATAATTTATTTAAAAAAAACATGACTGCAATAATTATCGCTTATAATCAACCTACATATATTAAAAATATGGTTAAACAATTAGAAAAATATACAACTGATATAGTAATCATAGATAATAATAGTGATTTTCCTCCATTAATAGATTATTATAATAAAGATTATAAATATACATTATTTAAAATGAAAACAAATTTAGGTCATAAAGTATATGAAAGTACATTTATTAATCAAGTAATAGGAAAAATTTTTATTCTTACAGATCCAGATTTAGAATTTAATAAAAATTTACCACATAATTTTTTAGAAGATATTATTAATATATCTAATTATTATAATGCTATAAAAGTAGGTTTTGCATTATTACATGATGCGCCTGATATTAGAACAGATATAACAGCATTTGGACAAACTATTAAAAATTGGGAATCTCAATATTGGATTTATAAATTCTATTATCCTAATTTTAAATATGATATATGGTCTGCTGCAATTGATACTACATTTTGTTTAGTAAATAATAATAATAAAGGTGGACATTATAGGATTGCAGGTGATTTTTTATGTAAACATTTACCTTGGCATAAAGGATTTGATGAAAACATCCCAAAAGATGAATTTGATTATTATTTAAAAAATAATATATCCACTAATTATTATAAAAAATAAATTATTTATTAAAAATAAATTATTTATTAAAAATAGAAATTAATAATTTAAAAAATACTAATATAAATATTATTATTAAAATTAACAATAATGTATCTTTGTATTCAATTATAATATTTTTTATATATTCTAATATTTTAGAAGATTGAATATTTCGTAATTTTTTTTTACAGTCATTACATGTATTTAAATGGTCCATAAAATTATCACATGTAATTATACAATTATTATTTTGGGATGTATTATAATCAAAATATTCTATATTTTTATTATTAGGTGTAGTATTTGCTAAGTAATCTGTATTTTTCCAAGCATCTTCTATTAAACAATAATTCATTTAATAATATTAAAAGATAATAGATAATATATTTTGTTTACAATTTAAATAATTATAAACATAATATATCTTATATAATTAATATATCTTATCTAATATAATTATAAATATAATATCTTATCTATTAGATAATTATATTATAATATAAATATAAGATAAATTTAAGATAAATAATATAATAAGATAAATATATAATAAGATAAATAATATAATAAGATAAATAAGATATATAATAAGATAAATAATATAATAAGATAAATAAGATATATATATATATAGATTCATTTATATAAAAATTGCGTTGAATTAAATAAAAAGATAATTATAATTATAATGAAGTCAGAAACATTATCAGATATAAATGTAAATTATTTAGATCAATTTGGGAATAAAATAGATACTAAAGATAATCTTGATATTCAAAATGATATTACAGAAAATAAACATAATATTAATAATCCATCTGAAATAAAACAAAATCCTTATAAAAATGAAACAAATAATAAGCGAACAACAGATACAGATTATTATTTTAATATGATAGCAAATCAAGAAAAAATTAATGTTATCCATTCTGAAAGTTCTGAATTATATATTGATTCTGATAATTCAAAAAGTTCTGCAAGTAAAAAATCATTATCTTCCAATGATAAATTTAAAAAAGATAATAAACCTTATAAAGAACAAATACATGACCAATATCAAGAAAATTATAATGAATCTGAGCATGAACAATATAATGAACATTATCATTTTAATGATAACTTTCATGATCAACAGAAAAATTTTAATGAACCTTATAGAAATACTGAACAATATAGACAGAATGAACCATATAGACATAATGAACAATCTAGATATAATGAACCTTATCAACATACTGAACCTTATCAACATAATGAATATTATCAAAATAATGAATCTTATCAAAATAAAATTCCAGAACAAAATTCTAAAAATGACAATAAATTACCAAATATACCAAATATAGAACCAACAATTTCACCCCAATCTTTAAGTCCACAAGAAATAAGAATGAAAAAAATAGAATTATTAAGAAGATTAAGTGAAATTAAAACAAAAGGATATTCTTTAACTAAAGAATATAATTTTGATTCATCAATAGATGAAATGGAATATGAATATGCATTATTGAAAAGTTTTGCAGATAAACGAAATGGAACAAAATTATATAAAAATATATTATTAAATGGTATATCACTGATTGAATTTTTAAATGATAAATATGATCCATTTGATTTTAAATTAAATGGATGGTCTGATCATATGAATATTGATATTGATTCATATGATGATATAATAGAAGAATTATATGAAAAATATAAAAGTACAGGAAAATCAACACCACCAGAAATTAGATTAATGTTTTTATTATTTGCATCAGGTGCTGCTTTTCATTTTTCAAAATCACAATTAGGAAATATACCTGGTATTAGTTCTGCTGCTTCTGGAATGATAGGTAAAATGATGGCAGGAGATAAAAAAACAAGTCAATTTATGACTGAGCAAGAAATTAATTTAGAAAAACAAAAAGAATTATTACGAGCACGAGAAAGGGAAATTAAAATGAAATTAAAAAATAATTCAAATACACATAATAATACAAATACACATAATCATACCAATATACCTAATATACAATCACCATCTAATATACCTGATATTTTAAATAGAATTAAAACTATTCAAAAACAAAATAATATTAATATTGATACAGATACACCTGATACACAAGATACACAAGATACACAAAATTCAAGATTAATATCAGAATCTACAATAAGTGATAAAAAAAAAGGAAAAAAAAATAAAAAATCTCTTATTAAAGTAGATACTTTATAGTAAATATATACTTTATAGTAAATATATACTATATAAATATTTTATATTCTCTGTCTATATAAAGATATAGATATAATATATATATATTATATGGCAGAAATTAAAGTTGTAAAAAGACGAGGTAGAAAGCCTAAAAATAATTTATATAATATACAACCTAAAATAGAAGAACCTATAGATTCTGAAAAAGAAACAATTATTGCATATTTACCTCTTTATATAAATGATATAAATGATATAAATGATATAAATGATATATATGATATAAATCATATAAATGATATAAATGATATAAATGATTTAAATGATATAAATGATTTAAATGATATTAATTCGAATATTAATAATACAGATAATAATACAACTAATATATGTTCTATAGATAATAGTATAGATAAATCTAATGATATATTTATTAAATCTAATAAATATTTAGATTTAAATGATTTAAATAATGGATTATTACAAAATAATAATAATAATAATAATAATATATCTGATACTAGATATACTATAACAGATGAATTAGATCATACTAATACTAATGGATTATATATTAATAAAATAAATATCTATAAAATAGAAATAAATTCATATACTAAATGTTGGTGGTGTAAAAATATATTTAATACTCCTAATGTAATATTACCAGAACAATATTTTGATAATACATTTTATTGTATCGGTAATTTTTGTTCTTATAATTGTGCTAAAGCATATAATTTAGATTTAAATGATAGTAATATATGGAAACGAGAATCATTAATAAATTTAATGTATTATATGATATATAATAGATTTAAACAAATAGAGCCTGCACCTTCTTGGTTAATTTTAAAAGAATTTGGTGGATTTATGAATATTGAAGATTTTAGAGAAACTTTTGAAACTAATAAAAATGAATATATATTATTATATCCTCCTTTAATATCAAGGCAAATGCAAATTGAAGAATCATATAAAATAACTAATAATAAAATAAATAATAATAAAATAAGTAATACCAATAATTATTCTTTATATCGAACTAAACCAATTAAAACATCACATTTAATGTTAGAAAAAACTATGGGTTTAATAAGAAAATAAATTTTTATATTATATTTTCAAAAATACAATCATAATTATTTGCATTTTCCATAATCATATTAATTAAATTTGTATGATCCTGAAGTGTTGATGTTTCACATGAAGACTCAAGAAAATAAATTGATTCTGAATTATATTTAATAGTAAATTCCCATTTATTATTATTTTCAATATATTGTAATAAATTTATAGTATTATTAATACTATATTTACTAATTAATCTAAATTTAGATAATAGTTTATCTTTTTTATTTATTAATAATTTTTTTAATTGTATTAATATATTATTATCGTCATAAAATTCATCAATAATATTTAAATTATCTTGAAAAACTTCTAATAAAGATTTATTTATATCAATATCTTTTCTAATAGCATCTATTTTATAAATAACAGAACACCAAAAAATATTAAAATCTATATTACAATTTTTACATAAATTTTTACTTATATTGACTAAAATTTTATTATCATTAAATGGTTTCATTAATAAATTTAATGATTCTTCATAATTTTTTTTTTTATTAATATTAAATAATGTAGATAATTGAACATAATTAGTAGTTAATATTTTTTCAACTCTAGCTATCGTAGGTTTATTTAATGGTATCTCTTTATGCCAATCATATATTTTTTTTTTCCTAGTAGCATCACAATAAATCATCATACCATAATAATTTTCATATTCTAATAATATTGCTTCTATATGGTTATCTTTATATTCTGTAAACATAACTAATACATTTTCATATATTAAAGGTGTATTATGTTCATAAAATGAACAAGATATATTATATATATATTTTTCCATTATTCATTATATAATTAATAGTTTAAATATTTTTTAAATCTGGCAAAAATAATATATTTTATATTATTATAGCATTAATTATTATTAATTATATTTTATAATATAATTAATAACAATTATTATTAATAAATTAAATAAGATGATAAACTATATATATATTATATTTTTTATAATAATATTAATAAATATAATAAATTTTAAATATCTACTAACTCATAATATAATATGATAAAAAATTATGGAAGTTCATATAAAAATAATATACAATTAGAAAATAATGGTAGAATATTCCCATTATGGGTTATGCAAAATTTTAAAGATTTTGTATTACCAGCTATTATAAGAAAAGAAGGCGAAGATCCATGTAATGTAAAATTAGTAGAAGAATTAACATTATATCAAAAATTTATTGGTGCATATTTAGATTATAGATCACCATTTAAAGATTTATTAGTTTATCATGGTTTAGGGTCTGGAAAAACTGTTACAACTATTAATGTTTACAATATATTATATAATTATACACCTAAATGGAATATATTTTTAATAATACCAGCTGCATTAAAACATGATCCTTGGATAAAAGATATTAAAAAATGGTTATTAAAAGAAAATTATGATAATAGATTTAGTAATTTTATTTTTATTCATTATGATAGTCCTTTCGCAGACCGCGATTTTTTAGAAAATATAAATAAAGCTGATAATTCAAAACCATTTTTATATATAATAGAAGAATGTCATAGATTTATAAATAATGTATATAATAATATTGTTAGTAAAAAAGGAAAAAGAGCACAAATAATATATGATTATATACAACAAGAAAAAAAAGATAATAGTAAAAATACTCGTATTATGTTATTATCGGCTACTCCTGCAGTAAATAATGCATTTGAATTAGCATTAATATTTAATTTATTAAGACCAGGAAGTTTTCCAAATAGCGAATCCATGTTTAATCAAATTTTTGTATCATCGGGAAATTACACATCATTAAATGAATTACATAAAAATATGTTACAAAGAAGAATAATAGGTTTAGTATCTTATTATTTGGGAGCTACACCAGATAAATATGCAACAAAATTTACACATTATAAAAATATAATAATGAATCCCTATTATGAAGAAGTATATAATTATTTTGAAAATATAGAAGAAGAAAAAAATAAAATAAGTAGAACTATGCGAAGAGGAAAAGTAACAAATGAAATATCAACATATAGTTCTTATACACGACAAGCATGTAATTTTGTTTTTCCTATTATAAATGAAGATATAAATGGTGAAAAAAGACCACGACCTAGTACTTTTAAAATTAAAGAAGATTTAAATTTATCATTATATGAAGAAAGTAAATATGAAGAAAAAAAAAAATTATTAATAAAAACTAATAATGAATTAGCATTATATATTAATTCAATAAAAAAATTTATTAATGCATTAATAAATTTTTTCAAAGATATACATAGAAAAGATAAAATAAATAATTATACATTACAAGATGATATTAAATTATTCATTAGTAAATATAATTCAAGTTTTACAAAATTTTTAGAAGAAAAAAAAAAATCTAAATTATTTGAAGCTTTAAATACTTATTCACCTAAAATGGTAATGATTATTTTTAATATATTAAAATCTAAAGGACCTGTTTTAGTATATTCTAATTATGTAGAAATGGAAGGATTACAAATATTAAAAATATATTTAAGTTTTTTTGGTTTTACTGATTATTCTTCATCTGATACTGGACATGAATATTTTAAATATATAGAATATCATGGGTCTATAGAAAAACATCAACGAGAACTCAATAAATCAATATTTAATGATTCTGCAAATTTATATGGAAAAATAATTAAAATAATTATGATATCACCAGCAGGAGCAGAAGGTATAAATTTATATAATATAAGACAAGTTCATATATTAGAACCATATTGGAATGAAGTAAGAATTGAACAAGTAGTAGGAAGAGCTGTACGACAATGTCATCATGCAGCATTACCAATGGAAGAACGAAGAGTTGATATATATAGATATAAAATGGTTAGAAAAAATCATAAAGAAACAACAGATGAACGGATGGAATCAATATCTAGAAGAAAAAATAATTTATTATTAAGTTTTTTAGAAGCAATAAAAGAAGTTGCTATTGATTGTGAATTATTTAAAAATCATAATATGATTGGAACACAATATAGATGTTTTAAATTTAATGAAGAATCATTATTAGAAGAACATGTAGGACCAGCATATAATGAAAAAATTGAAAATGATCAAAAATTAAATAATGGATTAAATGCAGTAGATTCTATTATTAAAAAAATAAAAGTACGTAAAATTACTGCTGTATATATTAAATCAGATAAATTATATTCAGAACCAAAATTTTATTGGTATTATGATGAATCACATGTTATATATGATTATGAATTAAATTATCCAATTGGAAAAATTGCACTTGATACTGATTTAAATCCAATAAAAATAAATAATGATACATATTTAATTGATACAATCATTACAATACCAGAATTTAAATTATACTAATCTTTTTGGTTTAGTATATAATTTAGAAATATTATGTAATGGTGTAATATCATTATTTTCTATATTATCTGTTATATTTTGTGGGAAGTTACTATTATTAGCATCTATAGATTGAATAGGATGTTCAATATTTCGCATTTCCGAGTTTATAGTAGATAGAGGAATATTATTTTGTTGCATAGATGATTGTAAATTAGCATTATATCGTGCAATATTATTTTGAATCATTTGATTTCGTATAGTATCATTATCAATATTATTATTAGGTTGTTGTTGATACCCAAAAAAAGTCCCAATTTTATTATTTCCTATAATTTCACCATTTTGATTTGTTGGTATTAAACTATTAATTAATAGTGGATCTATATTATTATTATTATTATTATTATATTGCATTTGTGGATATTGTTGCATTTGTGGATATTGTTGCATTTGTGGATATTGGTGCATTTGTGTATATTGTTGCATTTGTGGATATTGTTGCATTTGGGGATTTTGCATTTGGGGATTTTGCATTTGGGGATTTTGCATTTGGGTATAATTATTATAGATATTATCATCTTCATTTATAATATTTAGCATTTCTTCTGTTGAATCTATACCTTTATATATTTTTTTTTTAATTTGTTTAGATTTTTTTTTATTTTTTTTTACAATTTTTTTTGATAATTTCCGTGTTCCATTAAATATAGTATTAGTATCAGTTTTAGCAGTTTTATTATTATTATTTTTATTATTTTTTGTTTTACTTTTAATAGGCATAATATATAATATATAATATATATTATATATTATATATTTTAATTATATATTATATATTGGAAATTAATATTATTATAAAATAATATTCTAAATTATTTGGTACGTCGTAATAATGTTAATATTCTATTATTAATAATATTTGGTTTAACTTTAGGTGTATTAATAATAATATCATTATCATTAACTGATGCAAATTGAAAATTATGACTAATAATAGCTTTTTTATCTTCTAAAATTGTAGGAGTATTATTATTATATTTTATTAAATATTCAATATTATTAGTAGGTTGAAAAAAATATTTTTGATTTATAATAAAATCATAAACTTTATCTCCTTCTATTTGTATTTCCATTATCGTATCTAAAAGTGTAGGAATAATATAATTAGGTAATTTTTTAATTATATCTACATTTAATAATTTAAAATGATTTTTTAAATTATTAAACTTTATAAATTCAATAATTTTTTTACATAGTATACAATTATTAGAATAAAATAATAATATCATTAAATTATATAGTAAAAAAATTGTAAAAAAAATTAATTAAATATATTATTTATATATATTATAATGGATAAAATAACAAATATAAATTATACTATTATAAATCAAAATAATGAACAAGGAAGTAGTAGATTAGAAATTAATATTAATGGAGAACAAATAAATTATATTATATTAAATACTATACGACGTGCTATTTTGACATATATACCAATATATGCATTTAGTAATTTTATTTTTTCATTAAATGAATCTATTTATAATAATAATTATATAAAATTACGTATTAAAAATTTACCTATTTGGGGTATAGAAAATAAAATTGATACTTTAGAAAAAAAAAATATTAAAGCTGATATTATATTAGATGATGAAAATAATATTAATGATGATGATAATTTAGATATGTCAAATTCAAATATAGATACTATAAATATTTCATCATTAAATCAATTAAATATGTATGTAGAATATACAAATAACACAAATACTATCTATACAGTATCTACTGATGATGTAAAATTTTATTATGGAGAAAAAAGTATACCATCACCATATACTATACCAATACCTATTATTAAATTACATCCTAATAAACGAATTAATTTTACAGCAATAACAACAGTAGGAAATGAAAAAGAAAATTCTATATATTCTGCTGTATGTGCTTGTTTTTATAAAGAAATAGATGACCATAATTATAATTTAATTGTTGAATCAAGAGGGCAATTAACAGAAAAAAGAATTATTGAAGTAGCACTTATAAATTTAATTAATACAATTGAAAATATAGCTCATATAATACCCGATAAAACAGATAATATAGATACTAATAAAGGTGAATTAATCTTTATAGGAGAAAATAGTACAATAGGAAATTTATTATCTCATGGTTTACAAAACCATAAAAAAATAAAATTTGCTGGATATAATTCACCACATCCTTTAGAAGAAAAAGTAATTATACATTATGAATTGTTTGAAAAAACAGATAATATAAAAAAAATATGTAATGATGTAATAATAAATTATATTGAATTATTTAATATATTACTATCTTTAAATAATTCAATATAATTTATTATTTATGGTAACTCTTTAATTTATTATTTATGGTAACTTTAATTTATCATTTATATTAACTATCATTCTTTAATTTATTATTTGTTGAATTATCAGTTTCACTTGATTGAAATCGTTTAGGAACATCAATAAACCGGATATATTCTTTAAATTCATTTTCTTTATTTAATTCTGAATAAATTAAATGAACAAATAATTTTTTATCTCCTTTAACAGGAATAGTAAAATTAGGTAATTCACCTATATATGATATAATAGTTCCTTTATAACAAAATCCTTCATCACCAAATATATATACATCAATTTTATTTGCTATATTTTTTAATTCATTATTGGGAATACTAATAACTAAAAAATTATATATAATATTAACTTGTTTATTCTGTCTATTCATATTTACATCTAAAAATTCATGTTCTTCTTTTAAATTGCGTTGTGTAAAAAAATATTCTAAATAACTAATATTTGGAGATTTAAATTTAATACATTTAAATGCTTCACTAAGTTCAGCCATTACACATTATAATAATTTATTTTTTATATATAAAAATTATTATTTAAAAATTATTTTTATACTATAAAAATAATATCTAAATTATTTTAATGATCCGTTATTTTACAGAATTTATAGGAACTTTTATTTTTCTTACTGTAATTTTAAATGCCGTTAAAACTAATTCATCTTTGTCAGCAATAGTACCTTTAGCTATTGGTTTAGCACTTGCTGCAATGATTGAATTTGGAGGAAATATTTCAGGAGGACATTATAATCCTGCTGTATCTGTAATGTGTATGTTGAATAAATCTTTGCCAAAACAAGATTTAATCCCATATATTTCTGCACAAATTTTAGGTGCAATTGCTGCAAAATATTTTTTTGATAAATCCCAAACTAAAAGTATGTAATATAGTTAAAAAATTATTATTATTATGCATTATTATGAATAATAATATTAATGAAAATAATATAGATTATATTAATAATATTAGTAATACAACAAATATAGATAATTTTAATTTGGAAAATGAAAAAAATATCGATAACTTAAAATTTGAAAATATAGATAATTTTAATTTGGAAAATGAAAAAAATATAGATAATTTTAATTTGGAAAATGAAAAAAATATAGATAACTTAAAATTTGAAAATATAGATAATTTTAATTTATTATTAATTAAACCTTGTGATATAAGTAATTTAGATTGGAATTTATCTAATTATATTGATAATATATTAGATTTAAATATTTATGAAAATATAAATAGTAATTCATCAAATTTTATAAAATTATTATCAGATAATTTAGAATTATCTAAATATAATGAAAATAAAAATTTAGAATTAACAACACAAATTATAGCAGAAATGGTAGATTATATATATGAAATTATCTATATAAATAATTTATCAGAATTACATGATATATATAATGGAGTAGCATCATTATTAAATACAAATGAAACTAAATTATATGGAAATGTAATATTAATTAAAACTTTTATGTCTTCAACTTCTAATTCTATGCTTATACAAAATTGTTATAAATCTGATATTCAATTAATTCTAAATTTAAGAGTAAATACTAATATTGTAATTTATGACGGAGAATGGGAAAATAAAATTGTAAATGGAGATATATCGACTTTCGCATCATCATTTTTTGATGATAAATATTATAAACTTGAAGTATCATTTTTATTACATAATATTAATATATGGTATGAAATATGTGATGGTTGTTCTACTATATTATGTGGCAAACTTTTAGATAAACCAATATATAAATGTTTATGGTTTACAATGATTTCTAATGAATATAGAGGAAATCTAACTTTAGATGAAGTAAATAAAATAATTAAAATATCATTAAAATTAGATTATCCATATCATCCTAATGTTGAATGGTTAAAAGAAGAAAAAGATGAATATGGAAGAAAAATTATAAAAAATAAATACAAAATCTTAGATTATGTATATAATTTAATTTAAATATATTTCAATTAAAAAAATTGATTAATTTAAATATTAATATTTAAATATATATGATTTTATTTATATAAATGTTATCAACTTTAAAATTAGCAGATTCTATTAATAAATCCAGAAATAATTCTATCGATAATTCTACCGATAATTCTATGGATAATTCTATGGATAATTCTATAGATATTCCTATGGATATGCTTTTAAATATTCCTATAGATATTCCTATAGACAATAAAAAAATTAACAAATCAAAAAGTATAAAAGTTCCAAAAGAAAAAATTCCAAAAGTTACAAAAGAAAAAATTTCAAAAGTTCCAAAAGAAAAAGTTCCAAAAGAAAAAAATTCAAAAGAAAATATTTCAAAAGAAAATATTTCAAAAGAAAATAGTTCAAAAGAAAATATTTCAAAAGAAAAAGTTTCAAAAGAAAAAGTTTCAAAAGAAAAAATTCCAAAAAAAAATTCAAAAGAAAAAAATTTAAAAAAAAATATTTTAAAAGAAAAAAAAAAAAATACAACTATAGTTAATAGTTTAGAAAATTTAGAAAAATTTATATTAAACCATATAGATGAATCTATAATAAATAATAATATAGATGAATCTATAATAAATAATAATATAGATGAATCTATAATAAATAACAATATAGATGAATCTATAATAAATAACAATATAGATGAATCTATAAAATCTAAAGATATAATTATAAAAGAAATAAATCAAGATAATAAAAGTAATGATACAATTGAAATAGATATAGAATTTAATAATTTAAAAAATCAATTAGTATTATTATGTGATAAAATTAATAATTTAAATCTTCAAATAGATACTGTTAATATGGAAAAAGAACAATTATTAAAAAAAATAATTTTATTAAGTGAAAATAATAATAAATCTAAATCTAATAGTTTATTTGATACATCATTTATAAATACTATAGAAAATAATACTATAATATCGAACAATAAATTTAAAAAAGATAAAAAAAATAAAATAATAATAAAATATAATTTAGATTCAGATTCAGATTCTGATTCAAATTTTTCAGAATCAGAATCTGATAATAGTATTAATATCACAAAAATAAATAATAAAATAAATAATAAAATAAATAATAAAAGAGATAAAATAGATAAAAGTATTATATTAAGTTCTGAATCAGATTCTGATGAATTAATATAATATTAATATATTTTTATTAATAAAAATAAATCTAATAATTATATTTATATAAATTTATATAAATATAATGAATATAGCAGAATTTATAAAACATGCATTAATTTTTTCTGATGAACAGAAAGATAATAATAAAAAATATTTAGATAATACAATTTTATTACATAAATTAAATAAAATAGTAGAAAAAAATACAAATGAAATAATAACAAATATTCATTGGGAAGTATTAGGTGTATTTCATCCCGAAACACAAGTATTTATATGGGGATGGATGTTACCATATTTATCACAAGATGAAATAAAAATATCAAAAGAATTATTAGATTATGGATTAAAATTAACTCCACAAACAAATACATTAGAACATTTTTATTTAAAAACAATTCTAGTAAATTCTAGAATATATATTGAAAATGATTTTGATTTAGAATTAATAGTAAGTATTGCTGCATATTTATTAAAAGATAAATGTAATTTTATCTATCCATTTCCATATCCACATGAAAATGATAAAACAATAATTATTGCTTATTATACAATAGTATTAAAATAAAAAAATTGATATTTAAACTAAATTAATATAATGAACTATAAAAATACACAATACTATAAAATGTATAATTCAATACCAATAGCAGATAAATTTAATATTATAACCCCTATAGATAATAAACATCTAGGGGAAATAATTAATAAATATATAATTAATTATTTTGAATATAATATAAATATATATCATCCAGATTATATACATCAGATAATTTGGACAGATATAGTAGATAAAAATACTATTCAAAATAATTATAATATAGCATTAGAAAATTGTATTAATACAATTCAAGAATATATACGATTAAATATTAATAATAAAAAATTTTCATTAAAATCATTAAATAAATTATTAATAAAATATGAATATAAAATTAAAAAAATAATATATTTATTAAATATAAATAATACCAATTATTCATCAAAATTTATAATTAAATTATTTTCTGATCCTATATTAATAAATTTTTTAGAAATGGAATTTACAAATATTAATAAATATAATATTGCTGAATTAAAAATATTTTATTCTATAATTGAAATACATCATGAATATATATGGATATTGAAATTAATAGGTACATCATTAAAAAAAAATATTTTAACAATAAATATAAATCCAATTATACCATATAAATATCAATTATTATATCATATAAATTATATAATTCAATATACACAAGATATTAAAATATTATTTAATTTTATGCATAATAAAATTTCATTAATTATAAATCAAATTAATGAAATTTTATATAATAAAATAATATTAGTTATTCAAGAATGTACATTAATTGAATTATATAATTTAATAAAATTTAAATATGATATAATAAAAGAATTAATATCAAATATTAATTTTAAAATAAAAATACAATCAAAATTAACATTATATATAAATACAATAGATTTATATAATTTAAAATATAATGAAATGTATATTTTTTTAAAATTACTTTCAAAATGTTTAAATTTACAATTAATAGATACATATATTTTATTATTATTTGAAAATTGTAATATTAATGATATATTATTAGATATTATACATAATTATATAAATAAAATGCCAAAATTTATAAAACAAATTATTCCCTTATTAAAAAATATTAAAAATCAAGATATTTTTTTTGATAAATATCATACTATGTTAATACAACGGTTATTATCTAATCAAACTAAAATAAATAATGAAAAAATAATATTACATGATTTACAAAGTAAATTTAATAGCAAATTAATAAATAAAATTGAGAAAGTAATATATGATATATGTGCATCTAATAAACAATTAGATTCATATCATAATATTACTAAAAAAAATATGTTTAATGTTATTATAACATCCTATGCATATTGGAAAATAAATTATAATCAAGGTTATGTTAATATTGATTCAAAAGATTTTAAAGCAAATAATTCACTTACAGATTATATAATAGAATATCAAAATTATTATAAAAAGACATATTTTGATACTAAAAAAATAATATGGTTATTACAATATGGTGAAATAAATATAACTTATAATAAGATTAATATTATAGTATTACCATTACAATTATTAATTTTAGAATTATTTAATAATACTTCTAAAATTTTAATTATTGATATTCAAAATCAACCATTTTTTATAAATTATTCAACTAAATATAAAAATGAAATTATTAATTCTCTTATATATGGAAAAATATTAATTAAAAATGATCAATATTTGGAATTAACTCAAACTAATGATATTGCATATAATTTTATTGATATATATATGAATACAAAACTAAATACAAATAATAATCAAGTTGAATCTAATTTAGCTCATTCAAGAATTGATATTATAAAATGTTTGATAATTCATTTTATTAAAATAGAATCTAAAGATGAATATACATTATTTCAATTAATTGAAAATAAATTAAAACATTTTCAATTAACTAAAGAATTATTTAATAATGCAATAGAACATTTATTAAAATTTGATTATATTGTTTTTGATGGTCATAAATATAATTTATGTTTATATTAAGATCAAATTTTTAAAATTTATTAAATAATTTATGGATATTTATTTAGAATAAAAATTGATAAAATATTATTTTAATATATTATTTAATATGTTAAAATAATAATGAATACAATGATTGATAATCCTTTATTTTCAAATAAAATAAATAAAATTAAATTAACTAATATTATAAAAGATTATAAATATAAATATGTATATATATTAATTTATACTAATAATAATGTACCTATAAATTCTGCAATTTATAGTTGTAAAATAGATACAATATTATATAATCAATTATCAAAAAATATTATCTTAGAACAAGCTCCTATAAGTTTATTAACTAATGAAATGCATTTAACTAAAGTAAGTATATTAGAAAAAAATATATTAGATCCATTTAATATATATAATTATAATTTATATGAAAATAATTTAGTATTATTAATGTTTAATATATCATGGGAAAACATCAAATTATATATTTCTCAATATACAAATATTAATACATTTGAAAATTTATGGAAAATATTATTATTAAACAATTATTTTGATGTTTATGTTTATAATAATAAAAAAATATTAATTGATAATACATATATAAAAAATTATATAGTAAATTTAGTTGAAAGTAATTATTGGACTATTTCTAATAATTGTAATTTAAATTTATCTGTATATTTTCAAAATAGAACTATATCTATATCAAATAATATAAAATCAAATTTTAAAAATTATATATTTAATAATTTTAAAAATAATAATTATATAGATCCTAGTAAAATTTTATTAAATAATTATATTTATATAATAAATAAAAATAATATTTTTTCAAAAGATGAAATAACTACATTAATTATTAATCTACCACCTCAAGAAAAATATTTATTATATTGTAATTTATTAATTTCAAAAGAATATTGCCATTTAGTATTAAATAATAGAATATTATTAATACATATGAAACCTATTTTATCTAAATATAATCATGTATTTAGATATTTAATAGGTTATGCATGGGTAAGATTTTATATTGAAGAATCTATTAAAAAAACATTTATAGTTAAAGAAGACCAATTTATATTTGATATTGATACTGCATCAGAATTACCAATATATCCATTTTCTATAAAATTTCCTAAATTAAATCCATATATGCCTATATTAGTAAGTGATAAAATATTAAATGCTAATAATAATTATGGATGTATAGATAATTATAATTCAATGTATGAATTTATTCAAATAAATAAAGGTATAACAACTTTAGAACAATTTAGAAAAAATTTAAATATATTTTGCACTGGAAATGAAAATATAAATTTATTTGATAATATACAATGGAAAGAAGATAAAATAGCATTAGGTGGAAGTATAATATGTGCATGTATACAAAAATATCACCCATTAGTTAATCTTTTTAATAATTATGATATGAATGAACGTTTAAAACGTTATTATAATGAATATTATGCACAATCTGATATTGATGTCATGTTTTTAACAGAAAATTCCATAGATTTTATAAAAAATGTTAAAAAATTTTATAATCAAATAGTTATTAATATATGTAAAAATAATAATAGTGCACATTCTAATCATATTAAATTAGAATGTATAAAACAAGCTCACATATTTATTACTATGGATAATATTGAAAATATAGTATTTATTCATAATAAATCAAAAGATTATATACTTAAAAATATAAATACAAAAGAAGTACATTTATTATTTAATGATATTATAACTAATGAACTTGAAAAATATAAAAATATTTTTTTCAATTCATTAAAAGAAGAACAAATATATGAATATACTGAAAATTATCCAGAATATTTAGATTTTAATAATATGATTATATTATTAAAATTATATAATGAACAAAATAAAAATATTCAATATAATACTAGTATAAATATACATTATAAATATAAAATAAAATCTCCATATTTAGATTATCCATTTGAATTATTTTCTGTAAAATATTCAGATTTTTTTGCAACTGTAAATTCATTTCATCTTCCATGTGTAAGAGGATATTATAATGGTTCAAATGTATATTTAACACCATCCTGTATATCGGCTCATTTAACATATATGAATTTAGATTATAAATATTTTACTGGTGCTGATAATCCAGTAAATATTTTAAATAAATATAGAATGAGAGGATTTGGCACTTGGTTAAATCAAAATGAAAAAAATATATGTATTACATATTCAGAACAAACAGAATTTTGGAATAATTTATATTCTATAAATCTTAAAAATAAAGAAACTATTAAATCTATTTTAGGATCATTAACTATAAATCATAAATTATATCAACCACGATTATATAATAGTGATTCTTATTATGAATCATTACCTATCGATTTAACAAGAGGTTATACTATATTTCATGATATTGATACTTATAAAATTACTACAATAAATGAATATATTACTGAACTTAATTCATTATTTAATACATCAAATTATCAAAGTATACAAAATATATTAATGGCTTTAACTACAATTAATTCTGAAGGAACTATTAAACCTCTTGAAAAATGGATTATTGAAGCAGCATGGCATATTATTAATTAAAAATTAATTTATAAAAATATTGAATTTATATTATATAAATACATAATATATATATATATTATTAATATAATGGATAATAAAAAACAAGAAAGTATACAATGTTTAAATAAATATGTAAATATACAATATGCAACATTAATAGAACAAAGTATTTTATTATTTGCAACTACTTATGCAGAATATAATGATGTATTAGAATATTTAGACAATATATATGATACTAAATTAAATGAATTATTAACAATATTAGAAGATAATCCTAATATTATATCATCAGAAGATGATGCAAAAAATATAGCATTTATGAAACCAGAAGAATTAAATCCAGATACTTATGAACAATTATTAAAGAAAAAAGAATTAGAAGAATATAATAAAACAGATATTAAATCATCTTCTGCATTTAAATGTTCAAAATGTAAAAAAAATAAATGTTCTGTAACACAAAAACAAACAAGAGCTGGAGATGAACCAGCTACTATATTTGTAACATGTTTAGAATGCGGATATAACTTTTCTTTTAATTAATTATTATTTAATTAAATATTATTTAATTAATTATTATTTAATTAAATATTAATTAATTAAATATTAATATATTTATATTTATATAATGGCTTTATTAAAAGTATTAGGTATATTTTCTTTTTCAGAAAATATAAAAACTATAAAAATAAATGATTTAGTAATATTTAAAAAAGAACCCTATAATATAAAAGATAAAAATGCTATTGGAGTTTATAGTGAAAAAAATAAAAAAATAGGCTATTTACCTGAAAATCAGAAATATGATGAATTAATTAAATATAATTATAAAATATCAAAAATGATTCTAACACAAAATAATCCTTTAATTGAAATATCACGTTATTATCCAGATATAAATTATATAGAAAATATAGAATATCCATATGAAAAAATTATTAAATATAATTCTATAGGAAAAATACAACCTACAGATGAATTAACTAATTCATTAATAAAATTAGAAAAATTTTTATTTACACATAATATTACTGTAAATTATATAGATATTAATTATATTGATGAAAATTATATTAATATATCTATACAATTATTTAATAATATTATTAAATTTGAAACAATAACAATGAAATATTTTAAAGATAATAAGAATAAATATGATGAATTATATGATTATGGATTAATAAATACTATATTTTATAAAGATTTTTTAGTTTATAGATTAGAAAATTATATTGAAAAAAATTATGATTCAATATATAAATATAAAAAAATTAATAATATTAATTATACATTAGAAGAAATAATAGAACATAATAAAATAAAAAAATTTAAATCTATTAATTTATTTATATTAATTAAATTATATATTAAATATAAATTAACTAATAATGATAGTTTATTATTATTATATATTAATGATTTTGATAATAAAGAATTTTTAGAAGATATATATAAAATACAAGATGACATCATAAATAAATATAAATTACAATTAGGTAATTTAATATATAATAATAAATTAAAAATATATGATTATATAGATTTTGTAAATGATGATTGTTTATTTATTATAGGAAAAAATTTTATTCCTAATTATATATATAGTTTAAATCTAACTAAAAAACAATATATTTTGGTATATAATCCATATTTAGGTAAAATAATTAAAGTGTCAAATATTTTAAACTAAACTAAAAAAAAAATATATAAAAATATAATATAATATATGTTAGTATATGAAAGTTTGGACTACACAATGTGGAATATCGAAGTTACATAGAACAGATAACATAACATTTTTAAGTTTTATTAACAATTATTTAATATTAGAATTAAAAAATAATAATAAATCAACTCATTTAAAAGTATATATAAATTCAATATTTGAAACATATGTATATTATGAAATATTAAAACAGTCTCCATTATGGAGAATATCTATTTATAATAATATAAATAATTATATATATATAGATATATATATAACAGTTAATTTAATAGACCAATATAAAGATATATCACCAGCATTAAATTGCCTTTTTTCACAAGAATATAATAAATTACAAGAATTTACCAAATTTAATAATGTATATAGTTATATACCATCTATTAATACATCTAATATAATAGATAATACTAAATTGACCATAAAATTATATAATTATCAAAAAAATACATTAGCTAAAATGATAGAAATAGAAAAAAATATAATAAATTTTAATATTGAATATACAACAATTTTAAATTTTCATGATATCATAAAAATAAAATTTGATCCAATTAAAAATTTAAGAACTGATAAAAGTAGATTTTTTCAAATAAAATCAAATGGAGGAATTTTAGCCGATGAGATGGGATTAGGAAAAACTATAACAACATTAGCATTAATAACATTAAATCCTAGTTTAGAAAATATTAAAATTAAATATTCATTAACTGAAAAATATTGGAAATTATATACTAAAGCAACATTAATTATTTGCCCTTCCCATTTAATAAAACAATGGGAACAAGAAACAAAAAAAACTAATCCTAAATTAAAAGTATTAACAATAGCAACAAAAAAAGACCATGAAAGATTACATTATAAAGATATTATTAATGTTGATATAATTATAACAAGTCATCAATTTTTAATGAATTTTAAATATTATCCATGTCTTCATTATATGAATATTACAGCTAGTATGTTTAATTATGAACATAGAAATAATATATTAAAAGAATATTTTATAGCAACAATAATGTCTTCTAATACAATAAATAATGAACAATATAATAAAATCCTCAATTTAAATTTACCATTATTTGAATTTTTTTATTTTCATAGACTTGTTTTAGATGAAGGACATGAAATATTTGGTGAAATGTTACAAAATATATCACAAGCACGATATATGTCTGCATGGTTATCTGCAATAAATGCAAATAATTATTGGTATATATCAGGATCACCTTTTGTAAATTATACTGGTATGATAAATTGTATAAAATATTTAAATTTAGTATTATATGATAATGAATTAAATTTTGAAATAAATAGTTCAACTTTTGGAAAATCAGATTTATTTAATAATATTTTAAATAAAGATTATTTATGGAATAATATTTTAGAAAAAATATGTATTAGACATCAAAAAACAGATATTATAGATGAAATTAATATATATGGATATGATGAAATAATAGAATGGATAACATTTACCGATTTAGAAAAAAATTTATATAATTCAAAAAAAAATAAATTAGGTATTATTGAATTACAACAATTATGTTGCCATCCTTTAATATTAGATTCATGTAGAAAAGTTTTAGGAAATATAGAAATTGATTTATCTATTATGCAAAATAAATTAGTAGAATATCATACAAACACAATCGCCAATTATACACAAAAAATAGAAAATTTAGATATCACTAATCAAGCATATTATATGTTAAAAAAATCATATGAAACAATATTAATAGAATCTAGATATATGTTAACTATATTAAATAAATTAAATAATGATCCATGTATAGATGCAGAAAATAATTGTTCTATATGTTTAGATAATATTATAAATGGATCTGTAACTAAATGTGGTCATATATTTTGTTCTATATGTATTACAAATTGTTTACAATATAAAAATACTTGCCCTATTTGTAAAAAATATATAAAAATATCTGATATATATTTAATTAATAAAAATACTACTTTAGACCCTTTAATTGAAAAATATGGTTCAAAATTAGGAAAAATTATAAGTATAATTAAAGACATAGTTATAAATCCAACTACACGCATTATAATTTTTTCTCAATGGGATTATATGTTATCTTTAATAGGACAAACATTATCTGATAATGGAATTGCTAATTGTTTTGTTAAAGGTAATGTTTGGACTAGAAATAGTGCTATATCAAAATTTAAAAATGGTAAAACATTATCAGGTGAAGATAATAAAGTAATTATTTTATCTTTAAAAAATTCAGCTTCTGGTACTAATTTAACAGAAGCTACACATATTATATTTGTAGAACCAATAAATGGTACTTTAGAAGAAATAAAAGCAATAGAAGGACAAGCATTAGGAAGAGCATGTAGATTAGGACAAAAACAAAAAATTAAATTATACCGGTTTATTGTAAAAGATACAATAGAAGAAGATCTACATAATCTATTAATTCAGTAATCTATTAATTTATTAATCTATATATTATATAACTTAGTTTAAATAAAATAAAAATTTATATAATTATCATATATATATATTTATTATAATGGAATATGATTATATTATAATTGGAAATAATATTAATAGTTTAATCACAGCATATTATTTAAGTAAATTAAATAAAAAAATATTAATAATTAATAATACTATAAAATATTCAAATAATATAATAAAATTATCTGATTATTATATTAATTTTAATATTTTATTAAATTTTAAAATATTAAGAAATGATTTGTATAAATCATTAAATTATATTAATATTTATAAACATTTATTTTTTACATTATACATAAAAGAATCAATATTTTTATATCTTGAATATATAAAATTTAAATATACAAAAAATTATAATAAAAATAAATCTATAATAACATTAATACAGGAATATAATTTTTCTTTAAAATCTAAATATATTATTAATTCACTTTGTATTTTATTAAATATAAATACAGTATCTGATTTTTTTAAAATTAATACTATCTATAAATTATCATATATTTCATTATATAATTTTATATTAAATAAAATAAATAAAATACCTAATATTACATTACAAAAAAATAATAAAATAATAAAAATAAATTATAAATATGATAATATACAAAATATCATAGTCAATCATAAATTAAAAATATATGCAAATAAATATATTTTATCAATACCTAATATACCTATTATTAATAAAAATAATTTAGAACTGTATTTTTATTGGGACAAAAAAATAAATTTACAATTAAAATATAGAAAAAAATTATTAAATTATATTATTATTGATTTTATAGAAAATATAACATTAATTATTATAATAGTACCACAATATAATAATATGATAATATCACATTATATACAATATAATTATAAAAAATTAAAAAATACATTTATAAATTTACCACATCCAACATCAATATTTATAAATAAATATTATAGGCTAAATTATAACTTATTTAATAAAAATAATTTATCTATATTAACTTATTCAAATAATGAAACCTCATTCATTAATTCTATAAAATTAATAAATAAATTAGAACCATTAAATAAAATAATATTAACTTATAATAAAATTAATATTATTTTTTTAATAATATATTTTTATACCATATTTAAAATAACATATTTAGAAGAATTTATAATTATAATATATTTATCATTTTTATTTGAAAATATATATAAATATTATTTTACAAAAAAATTATTAATTTAATAATTAAATATTACTAAAAATTAGTATAAACTAATATTTATTAATATTTTTTTTTATTTTTAATTTTCATTTTCATTTTATTAATTTGCTCTTCAATAGTATCAGGAGTTATAATATGTTCAATTAATAAAATATTTGCACATTGATAAATTAAGTTTTTATATTTTAAAATAATTTTTTTAGTTTTATAATATGTAGTTTTTATTAATTTATTTATTTCCTTATCTATATCTTCTTTAGATTTATCACATAAACTAGGATAAATTATTTTTTTTCCCATTCCTAATTCAAATATCATACTATTTACAATATGTTTTATATCTTCTATATCTTTTAATGCACCAGTAGATATAGAATTATTAAAAAAAACTTCTTCTGCAATTCGACCACCTAATAATACCATTATACGATTAATTAAATGCTCTTTAGTTAATATATCTTCAGTATCTTTAGTTTCAAATAATGTATAACCAGGTGTTTTATGAGACCATAAATTTAAAGTAACTTTCAATAATTTATTATAATTTTTTATAGAATATCCAACAATCGCATGACCCATTTCATGAATAGCAATTTTATATAAGTTATTATTAGTATAATTAATTTGAGATGATTGCCACCCGATTAATATACGCGTTAATATATAGTCAATATCACTATTCAATATAATGTCACGATTATTACGTAATGCATTTAACATAGCTTCATTTAATAAATTTTCTATTTGTGCTCCTGATAATCCTTGTGTCATATCAATTAATTTATCAATACTAATAGTATTATCATATGGTTTTCCTGTTATATGAATAGTAATAATAGATTTTCTTGTTTGTTTATCAGGATATCCAATATAAATATGTTTATCAATTCGTCCAGGTCTAATTAACGCAGGATCTAATAAATCAGCTCTGTTAGTTGCACCAATTATAAATATACCATCTGATGATATAAAACCATCTAAACATACTAGTAATTCATTTAATGTACTATCACGTTCAGAATCACTATTTTTATCATTAGTGCTACGTTTACGTCCTATTGCATCTATTTCATCAATGAAAATAATACATGGTTTATTTTTTGATGCTAAATTAAATAATTCTCTAACTCTACTAGCACCAATACCAACATATTTTTCTTGAAATTGTGCTCCTGATACAGGAATAAAATTTACATTAATTTCACCGGAAAAACATTTTGCTAATAATGTTTTGCCATTTCCAGGAGGACCTTCAAATATAACACCTTTTGGGGTTCTAACATTATATTTTTGATATTTTGTATAATTAACTAATATATCAGCACATTGCATTAATTCATTTTTAATTAAATTATAACCACCTATTGAACTAAAATTATTATTATTATTATTATTAATTTTAAAATTTTCACTTTCATAATTAATATATTTTGTATTATTTAATATTTTAGGTATAGTAAATTGATTTATATATTTATAATTATTATTTATTTTAGAATTATTAATATTATTATAAATTGGAATATATTTATTTTTTATTACATTTAAATATAATAAATAATTATAAGATGATGTAAAAGAATTTATAAGTTTATTTATAAATACTACATATATAATATTAATAACTAGATATGATTTCATATATTTAGTTATTATAAATAAACTTTTATATATATGTTTATTAATTTAATTATAAACATATAATTAACAAACCAGTTAGTAGACAATAAATATTCTTATGTTTATTTAAAATATATTTTACAAGTTTTAATAGGTTCATCTAACCACAATTCATAATATTAATACTGATATTTTTATAAAAAAAAATATAATAAATGGTTTAATTTATATTTATAAATACATATACTATTATTTTAATATATTAAAATAAAAAAAGTAAAGGTTATCAAATAACATATTTAACTTATTTATAGATTCTACAAATATTGCTAATTTTTCTGGAAAATTTTTTGGATGGAAATAATATATTGTATCAAATAATTTATATAATCTGTATTAATTGCATTAATAAAATGTTATTGTAATTGTTTAATAAATATTTTTTTAACAATATAAGAAACTATGTTTCAACTTTATTAACAACATTTTTTGTTTTATTCGTTACAATATTTAATTTGTTATAAGTTTGTTCATTTTATTCATTTTTAATAAGTTTTGTTGTATTTACATTTTAATTATAAATATTATTAGTACGTATTAATATGCTATTTATTGTGATTGAATCGTTATTTGATTTGATAATTATAAATATTTATAATATTGATATTTTAAATATTTATATTATTAATATTTTATATAATAGGTAAATAATTCTTCAAGTTTAATATAAATAATCTATAAAAGTATGATGTCTATAACAGGTTAATAATAATAATATTTTAAATGTTTTGTTAATTGGAAAAATATACTATTATTTCATATAAATATTATATATATAATATATATGAAATAATATTAAATTACATCTATTTTTAATATTTGTATTTTTTATCGATATATCTAAATTATTTATACAAATATTCAATTAAATATATTACTTTATAAATTATTTAACGAATTCAAAACTTATTACCATATATTGTATTTATATTAGTTAGTTATTACTATATGTATCATTATCAAATACAATTTATGTAATATTAAAAATATTAAATATATAATAAATTATTCATAATAATTATTTCAAATTTTTTTATTTTAAATTAAACATTAAATTACAATATATTATGTATATAGTATTGATATATGTAATTATATATTAAATGAATAAGTACTGTAATAATAATAATAATAATATGTTTTAATAGGCTAAGATAAACAAAATTCATAATATTATTAATATTATTAAAAATATTATGAATGGGTTAATTTAAATGTATTTACAAATGCATTTACAAATGCATATAATATTATTTTAAAATATAATGTAAAAATAATTATATTATCCATTTAAATTTATGAGTACTTAAATATTTTTTATTTTAAATAATTGTAATTTTTAAGCACTAATAATAAAATTTTATTTAAACAATAATATATTATTATAATATAATGATAGATTCAGTATATAATTTTTTAGAATTATCAAATATAAATAATAATTATTTTAAATTAAAAGATTATATGTATAAATTATGTGGTTTTTATGAATCTATAAATATTGTATATATATATATATATTTATTAAATAATAATAATAAATGGAATTTTAATATATGTAATCAAGAATATATACAATATTTAATAGAATCTAAATTATTAATTGAATTAGATAATGATATAGAAGAAATATTTAAAAATAATTTTAATTTAAATATAGAATGTGAACATTCTATTCAACGAATTATTAATAAAAAAAATTATGAAAAAAAAATATTAAATATTAATATTAATTTAATTAATTAATTGTATCAATATTTATAATATTATAATTATTTTCTTCATAATATTGTGCATATAATGGATAATCCCGTAATAATAATTTTCGTTGATTTATAATATTATTAAATTGCAGTTTTATTATATTTATATTCCTATATATATTTTGTATATTATTAATATATCTATTTTTTTTATTATCAAATTCATAATTTGATAATAATTGTATTTTTCTATTTAGATTATGTATATGAGATATATATGCATTATATTTTAATTTTAATTTTTCGGATTCTTCAATAGTAGCAATCAATATCGTATCCATTATAAAATCATAATATGGAGAAGCCATTATAATATATAAATATGTTATTATATATTAATATATTCAATTTTTTATTAATAATAATTGAATATATTAAATTTATTTTGTATAGTATAATTAATTACTATCATTGTATGATAATGTATTTGCTGTATTCATTAGTAAAATATTATAGTAATCGACTAAATGCACATCAATGTATGTGATTATAAATTATCTTGGGGGAATTATTATATTTATCTTCTTAGGGTAAATATAATATTTTTGTATTTTTATAATTAATATCACTATAATTTGATAGATAATTGTATTTATTTTAAATGGATTCGTAGAATTGATAGGCAATTGTATATGAATTATATATGCATTATAGATAAATTATTAATTAATACAGGTAAAAATGAAATTAAACATATTTACCCTAAATTATTAAATTGTTTTTCTAATTCTTCAATTTTTAATATTATATTAATATCTGGTGAATATGGTAAATATCCTGTAATTAAATTTTCAGTAGTAAAAGTATTTGTATAATAATAATCATAATTAAATGGATTATATAAATTTATATATTTATTATATACAAGTCCTATTAATTTATTGTTAGAATCCATTAATGTAAATTGTATTTTATTAGCAGATGTTTGTAAATTAACATTTGTATAAGTTTCTGTAGCATCACCTCTTAAATATAAATAATCTTTTGATGAATTAGGAGTTGATGGATATAATATACCAAAACTTTTATTAAGATTTGCATCTGTTGAAACATCTTTAGAGGGAAATAATGGATATAAATTTAAATAAAATACACGTTCATCAAATAAATCACGAACACCATAATTAAATTGATTCAACCGTATTGTATTATGAGTATCATAAAATACGTCTGATTTATCATATGTTGATGGTAAATTTTCAACCCATATGCCTATTATTTTTATAATTGTATTATTTATAGTATTACCTAATGTTGAATTTATTAATTGTGGAATTATATTTTCAATTTTAAATAATTTTCGTTCATATATTATATTACTTGTTCCTGTATTAATTTGATATTCTAAATATTGATTTATATATAAATATTGAAAATTTAATACATTTGCATTAATAATATTTATACTGTTTGAATTAATATAAATTTTTGATCCATTTGTATCAACCATTAAAGAATTTTTATAATAATCACCTATAATTAATCTGTGATTAGTAATAATTGGTAATGGATAATTAGATGTATTTCCTAATGTTATAATATTACCAGTTATATTTAATATAGGATATATATTATTATCAATATTTAAATAACTAAATAATTCAGCTCTATTATTAACATATTTAGTTAAATAAAATGGATTATTATAATTTAATGCAATTAAATATAATCTTTTATTAGAAAGATCAATTAATTCAACTACTTCAATTTTAATTTCATTATTATTAGTATCTAATACTGTAATTACATTATTATTAATATTTATCCCAGGATAATATGATAAACTAATTGAATTTGAATCATTATAAATAGGTGTTACACCTGTAACAGGTTCACCCATATAATCTCGAGGAATAAATCGAGGAATACATAATAAACTTACAGAAATTCTTTTAATTTTTTCAAATTTACTTGGTATAACTGCTTTTTGATTATTTTTATCTTGATTTTGATTAAATATTATTTCAAAATTAAATGGATTTGGTTCACGTAATATATTTCTATCTTTAGAATTAATTTTTAATGTAAATGTTTGCAAATCAGATTCTTTAAAATTAAATGGTTTATAGTTTAAAATTCCTTCTTGATTATGCATAATAATATTATAAGTAATATATAAAATTGCTTTAATTAAATTTATATATTCATTATGAATAAATTAAAATTATATTAGTACTGCGGAAAAATTACCCTTATTTAAAATAAATTATTTTAGCAATCTTATATAAATTTTAAACGCATAATAAATTATTTTACAA
>Ga0007876_1000135_pt1 | contig 31260 bp, 35 predicted proteins | sample CryBogCBH24Aug09_FD_70958 | JGI IMG/M metagenome (GOLD analysis project Ga0007876, IMG submission 70958) | Freshwater microbial communities from Crystal Bog, Wisconsin, USA - CBH24Aug09 | ecosystem: Environmental > Aquatic > Freshwater > Lake | place: Crystal Bog, Wisconsin, USA | collected...
CAACCTTGGTCAAATTGGGTAAAGGCACTTGCCATGATCCAAACACTTAAACCAAGTGAGCCCGTGGCGTGGGGTATCGCCAACACAAGGCCGACAGAGAAACAGCCTTTGATGATGGTCATGCTTGATAAGCCTTCACCATCGCATCTGGTTGTGCCACTCTACGCGCCTACTCAAGAGGCAACAGGATGAGCAAACGAAAAACAGGGCTAACCGTAAAGCAGTTGCTTGATGTAGCTGCCGCAGCTCGTAAAAGTATTCGTGCTGGTCGTATCAAAGAATGCGATGCCGTGTATTTTTCGCTAGAGGTATGTAAGGATGGTGACGAGAGCACCTACGGCAATCGTGTGCATGGCGGTGAAGTCGTGGAAGCTGGCATCAATACCAATGTGGATAGCAGTCAATACGTGCATATTCAGTTAATAGGCGAACCAAATTTCAAGGTGTATTTATGAAAGCTGCAAGAATGAGGAAGCACACAGCGGGGCCTTGGATATGGGATGAAAAACGCACTAAATTGGTTGGAAAAAGAGGATCTCTTGTATTGCTTGATGGCGAGGGTATTTGGGACTTATGTAGCAGTATTGCGCTCATTGAAGATAAACCAAAAGAAGCGGAAGCCAATGCCAGACTAATCGCAGCAGCACCTGATTTGCTTGAGGCGTTGATGTGCTTTGTTGATAATGAGCAATTTCGATTAACTGAACGTCAGAGATTGGATAAAGCTCTCGCCGCCATCGCCAAAGCAACAGAAGAAAAATCATGACACAACAGAACATCTTTAAGTTGCACCCTGACGCTGACCATCGTTTCTTTATATACGATCCGTGTGGCCCCGAATTTATGTTTTTCAAAACCGCCGAAGAAAGGGACGCGGCATCGAGAGACGTAATTGCCGCACATTGCGACGAATGCTGGTCAGAAGAGGTCGAGCGAGTTGTCGCTGGCGAAGTTACACACCAAGCGGTCAAGACTAATATCCAACACCGTCCAAAACAAGAATCGTTTGAAACGGTGGAGGAATTTGAAGATGCGATGGATGAGTTTGCTGTGACACGGATTACTCGTGTGACTACGAGCTTACTCCGCTGGTATCAGCCGATGGGGCGGGAGGGCAACCGTGAGTCGTGAGCTTCTACAACAAGCATTGACAAGATTACAAAACAATAATGACGAGTTTTTCACCGACGGTAAAAAACTTTGCGATGCGATCAAAGCCGAGTTGTCCAAGCCTGAGCATAATGCGGAAAGTATTATGTCGACAAATGAAGAACCAGATTTCAAAATTTATTTATATAATTTTTTTATAGTGATCTTGCTTGTGTTTGGCCCGTTGGCGATGCTGGCCATGTTTCATAGTGATCCGGCTATTCCATCTGAGATTCGCGCTGCTGTACGGCAGTGTCATGGCATTGAAAAAGTGCTCTCAGTTTTAGATTCAGAAATTAGTAAAAGAAGGCTTCGGTCGGAGCTTAACAATTGCTTAAAGGTTCAGAAGCAACAAGATGGCTTGGTTCTTGAATAACCAAGTGGCGTTATTCCTTATCGATCAATTGCTCAATCATTTGTGTTGTAGTGCCTTTATTCATCCTTGACGTTCAATTTGCTAATGCAGGGAAGTCACATGGTCTTTCGGTTTTCTCAAGCGTATTTAAGCGCCGCAGCCGCCTTTTTCTCGGCACTTTGCACCCTCATCGTGCCAGCTGCTTTTGCGGCCTCTCAGTGTCCCGAACAATACGCTGGTGGGGTACCTCCTCAAATAACTAACCCGAAACTCTTGCCCGGCTTTGTCGAGTTGTGTGCGCCGCACGGGACTTTTGCAACAGGCTATTCAATGCTGGTGCGAGATCCACTTTACTCTGCAGAGCACATCACCGCTGCGCATATAGAAGAGCGTGCGGGTCGTGGGCGTACAAACAGTTTCCGCGCTGATGAGAGGCTTGCGCCATCTTGGCGTGCCGAGCTTAATGATTATCGTGGCTCTTCCTATGATAGAGGCCACCTAGTTCCAGACAGCGACTCTTGGTCTGATGAGACGGAGGCAGATACGTACGTCCTCTCCAATATGATCCCGCAGGCACCACGAAATAACAGAGGCCTTCACGCACATATCGAAATGGCGGTTAGACATTTTGCACAGAAGGTCGGTGAAATCTACGTGATTACGGGTCCAATTTTTGCGTCATCTGATATTGTCTTTCTGAACGATCGAGTAGCCGTCCCGGATCATATTTTTAAGCTGGTGTATTTGCCCTCGCGTAATGCAGCCGCCGCTTATTTTGAGCGTAATACGGACGGGCCTGAAGGGCAGGAGTATCGAGAAGTTAGCCTCGAACAGCTCAATATTATTGTCGGGATGAATCTCCTGCCAGGTGTAAAAAATGTTGGATTCCTAAAGCTGCCAAAACCATCTGGGCAGGGAGTTATCGGTGAATCAAAATAAACACGAAGCCGCTTTTGCGCCTTTTCAAAATGACAGTCAGGTCTTTGCACTCCGAAATCTCCGAATCGAAAACGGTATCGAGCGTCTTAATATATTTGGAGAGTTGGGCATAACGCGTAGTCCGCATGGCCTCGAAGATCTAAAAGCCTTGAGCTCAGTCATAACAGCTGCGATTCAGTATCTTGAAGCTCAAACGAACTCGCTGACAGAGCACGCCATCAAAGGCGAGGTTGATCGACAGGATATTGTCCGTAAAAACCCATTTTCGCGGTAAGGATTCAATAGCTATTTGTTTTTTACCCTGTTACTATTATCATAATCGCAACGAAATATATAAACATGTCAACAATACAACTGTACTCCGGCGGTTACATCGATCTTCTCTCTCCTCGCCCAGAAGACATTCACCTGATCGACATCGCTCACGGTCTGAGCAATCTCTGCCGGTTTACGGGTCACACTTCCAAGTTTTATTCTGTTGCGCAGCACTCGGTGCTCGTTAGTCTGCTCATTGAAGATCCTGACTTACAGCACGCCGCACTCTTGCATGACGCGGCCGAGGCGTATCTAGGTGATGTGTCCTCACCTTTGAAGCGCCTGTTGCCGGAGTACCAGCTCATCGAGAAGCGTTTTGAAGAGGCAATTGCTGCCCGATTTAAGTTCACCTTTGATGACCTGGCAAAAGTAAAGCGAGCCGATATCAGGGCACTTGCAACCGAGAAGCGAGACTTGTTGGCTTCTCATCGCTTGGATGCTCATGAGTGGCGTTTTTTGAACGATAAAACGATTAAACCTCACCCCGAAATTATCCAACCGCAGTCTCCGGAGATTGCACATCAAAGGTTTATTGCCCGTTACTCAGAGATTCGCGCGTGCGATAGACATGAGCTTGGAATCGGTCAGTATTCGTGGGGTGTATTTTCGGTTAGGCCTTGAATTATTTGCATTAGTTGATGTAACATTATCATGCTGGCAACACACAACAAACAAATCTCATATGTTTAAACTTCAATTAGCTATCGGTACGGCCTTGATCCTCGGTACCCTGCATGTTCAGGTGTTCGCTGAATTTGGGCCTCAAACTGAGCTAGATAGTAAGCCTGTTGCGGTTAACTTGAATGAGGCTCGCTATCCTGACATTCTCAAAAAAAATTATGTGGGTTTTGGCAAAATGTCGTTAAGCAGTGCGCTGCAAACGATATTGCCAGTGGGGCTCACCTACAAACTTCAAGATGTGTCGCCGTCCGTCATCGCGCGATGGGATAAAACCAATGTCCCTTTCTATCAAGTGCTCGATGAGATTGCAGATCACCTAGATATTGAATGGCACTATCGAGATGGTCTTATCGTCTTTTCACGGATTGGTGCCTTGCTAGAGATGGATAAGCCCGTTGTGGTGAAAACAAATATCTCAGTTATTCCAGAAACCCCTGTTAAAGCGATCCCGGTCGCGGTCGCGTCCGCACAATCTTCATCAAGTAAGTCGTCTTCTGCTCTATCCGATGCTACTCCCGTACAGCCCGTCAACCGTCAATCGGTTGCAAGCGAAAAGGCAATGGATGTTGATAAAAAGCCAACAAAGATGAGCGAACAAGAGCAGGTCAAGGTTGAGAGAATATCTCCCGTCGTTGCTCAGCAAGATGTTCAGGTATCTAGCGCCACTCAAGAGAAGGCTTCCGACGTACAGCCCTCCGATGCTTCTCAACCCAAGCAAACCCGGTTTAGTTCCGCCAATAGAGAAAATTGGCCTATCGATGAAAACGAGGCTCAGCCATTTACGCCAGTGCCGACTTTGACGATTGGCGATGTGTTGGCCGAACCGATAGAGGTTCTTGAGGATCAGCCAGAAGTTAATGCACCAAAGCCTGCGAAAGCGTCAAAAGCATCAAAAGCAGTGAAGACGCCAATACCTCAAGTGCTTTCAAAAACTACCAAATCCTGGTCAATTAAGGCCGGCTCAATGCTCAGCGCAAGTATTGAGGAGTGGGCGAAGCAGTGGGGCTGGACCATGCTTTGGAAGGTCGATAACGACTTCAGGATTGCGTACAGCGTCGAAATTACTGACGATTTTTTAGGCGGAGTCGCGCAAGTACTTGATGCCTACAGCGCTACCGCTCATCCATTATGGGGTGACGCCCATGAAGTGCAAAAACTCCTTGTAATCAAAGCCGCTGATGGTAGCGCTGTCTCTATTTCGACTCGCTAATGCACAAACCTATCATGCGCCGAGCCGAACACGAAACGCGTCTGACAAGCGCAGCCCAGAAAATGAGCCGTAAAAAATGACAAATTGTTTTGATCTACCAGCACCAACCAATGTTCTCGATTCAAGTCGCAATCGATCTCGGTCTGGCGTTGTTTGGATGACTGCTTTGGTGGCTATCGCGGCGCTCCTGCAAGGCTGCGCATATCAGCGCATCAAAGATAGCACCAGTGAGGGTGCAGCCAATGGCGAGAAGGCCCTTAACCATATTCGTCAATTGGTTGATAAAAAAGATCTACTCGATAGCCGCCCGGCTCTGGTTCGTACAGAAAAGCTATGGATGGACTCAACGCCGGTCGCCCTCAATGAGCGCACAGCTGGAGCGCCTACCACTGCTCAAGATTGCAAAATCACGTTCAACCCAAAGACCGCCGTGACGGTGGCCGAGTTCGGGCGGATGACTGCCTCATTGTGTGGGGTCAGCATTCAGTTAACAGCAGATGCTCAGGCGTATTTGAACGGCACGCTTAATTTATTGAACGGTCGTGGGCCGATTTCTGTTAATCCGGCTTCTCAGACAGTCGGTGCCCCAGGTGCGCGGGGAGGGGCGCTGTCTGCGGGTACGCTACCGGCGCCTAACTTGACTGGAATCGGGAACGCCCCTGCAGCTACAGCTAATGCTACCAGTCCGGCAACTATGGGAACGCAATCAAGTTCTACATTCTCTTCTCCCACCGGTGACAGCATATCGGGTGTGAACTGGGTCGATAAGCCACTCTCAGGGTTGCTCGATGTCATTGCTGCGCGTCTTGGACTGGGGTGGAAGATTGAAGACAGCATTGTGACGATGTACTTCCTTGATACTCAGGTATTTCAGCTCTACGCAATTCCAGGTTCGATCAAGATGAACACAGGCGTTAAGACTGGTACGAGTGGGGCGACTACTGTGACAGGCTCTACTAGCTCCGTCAGCGCGAATGGCGGGTTGACGAGCGAGGGTTCTACTCAAGGCACTCAGATGAATTTCGAGAGCGATATTCTCAAAGACATGGAGAAGACACTCAACAGCATGATCACCCCTGGAATGGGTCGTGTGGCACTCTCCTCATCGACGGGTGTCGTCACCGTGACAGATCGCCCAGATTCGTTGCGGCGCATCAAGGCTTTTATTTCCAGTGAGAACAAACGGATCACACGCCAAGTTGTGTTGAACGTCAAGGTCCTATCCGTATCCCTTAACAAGAACGATTCGCTTGGATTAAACACGGCGGCACTTTTTAAGACGCTATCGAGTCAAGTAGGTATCACAACGTCTTTTGTTAATCCCAACACCAGTGGTGTGACGACCACAGCTGGTGTGGTGAGTGCAAATAGTGATAGCCCTTGGGCAGGCAGTCAGGCTGTTATCGACGCACTCTCCGTGCAAGGGCAAGTGACAACCATTACCAGCCCGTCGGTGACGACTTTAAATATGAAGCCCGCCCCGATTTTGGTGGGTAATCAGCAAACGTACTTGGCAAGCGTATCAACCACCGCGATACAGGGCGGTGGCACGAGCCAGCAAGCGCTGACACCCGGCACTATTTCGACAGGTTTCAATATGGTGTTGTTGCCCTACCTGATGGAGGGCAGAGAGATGCTGCTGCAGTTCAACATCAACATGAGCAACTTACTCGGCATTTCGACATTCACCTCCGGGGCTAACCAGATCCAAATGCCAAATATTGACAACCGCATTTTTTCTCAGTCTGTTCGCCTGTTATCTGGTCAGACGCTTGTCTTGTCTGGTTTTGATCAAAGTGGTAGCACGGGTTCGCAACAAGGCATCGCTGATCCGGATTTATTTCTTGCTGGGGGTCGAGGCGATGCGACGCGCACACGCACTGAGCTCGTCGTCTTGATCACGCCTCTTGTGACTGATTAACGCCATGCCCATTTCAGTCAAAGGGGAGAAGCCCACGCGCAAGCAAGAGTCCTTTAACCGGTTCTCTAGTTTGGTGCGTCGTCTCGATCCTGCGCGTGCATTACTTTCGCGCGTGCTCTCTGAAATCATGCGCCGACAAATCGTCTTAGGCGGTGCAATAGGACTCGATAACGAAGTTGAACTGCTTGATACTGAAACAACTACGTCAGCGCGTGCTATCAGGGTCAATGGAACGCATTATGTGAGTAACCTTTTTTGGCAACCACTTTCTCTGATTGCCGATGCACACAAAGATGCGAAAGCATTTCTGTTGCAGAGAAACATGAATCTGTATTCTCTGAATCAAGCGTCTGCCCTGCAAGGTGGTTACGCAAAAGTGTCGCTCGCGTACAAGCAAATTTATTCTGGTTCATTCAGCCTTGCTACCAGTATGGCTCGAGCGATTTCGAATCGGGGTGGGCCCGCCACATGGCTCGCAGTGCTCAAAGTTGATGACCGATTTGCTGCGCTTGTTGCGTGCGATGATGGGCAGATCATTCCAGGTATGGATGTTATCGATACCGTTGAAAAAATTACAAAGAAAATTGCTGAAAACGATGGGTTTAACTGGGGCCGTGTCTACACCAATGTTCCAGCGATATCAGACCTATATGGCCAGTATGCAATTGAGTCTGTATCGATTGACTCGCTCCTCTCATTCAAACCAGATAAAGCGACGCGTGCAGTTTTAGAGCTTGATCGCAGGCGTGAGCTGCTAATGATTTCGTCAGCAATATTGCTTATTGGTGCGGCAGTAGTGTATGGGAATCACTTATACGAGGAACATAAGCAGGCTGTGTTGCTCGAGGTTCAGCGCTTTCAAAACAGTCAGTTGCTTGAGCAGCGAAAACTTGATTCGATTGCTAAAGCTCGGCAAGCCCTAGAGCCTTACGTTGCACACGCGACCTGGGAAGAAAAGCCGCCTCTTTTGCAGTGGTTATCCGCGTGCCAAGACGCTATTGAGGCGATGCCGCTGTTAGTTGCCACATGGGCTATCGAAGACGCCGTCTGTCGCGGCGCTGAGCTTGTTGCTCGATATAAGCGTGCGGCCGATTCAACCTCTTCTGATTTTGCGATTGATTCGAAAAAATTGGTAGCTCTCGGACTGACTTCTACTTTTGTTGTTGAAGACAATATGGGGACATTGACCACTGATCTTCGAACTGATCACATGGGTTCTCGCGGGTCCGTGGACTTATTGAATCCAGAGGATTGGCGCATCCCCTTCGTATCTAATCTGCAGCTTATCGGTGCCAAGTACGAATATTCCGCTAAATCTGCCTCAAGTGCAAAGCCGCCATCCTGGATCGTCGAGTCGCTGGGTGCAGAAGAAATATTGAAAACTGAGCAATGGTGGACAACATATGGGTGGAGTTTTTCTCTAATCGGTTTGAGTTCCATCGAGATGTTGCAATCAATGGGTGATGTACCGGGCTTAGTAGTTGATCGAATTACTGTCTCAATGACAGGGTCAAGTCGTGATCGATGGGAATGGTCGGCAGCGGGTGAAGCAAACGTAAAGAGGCCGACCGTTAAATAAAACGAGTCAGTCGTGAACAACAAGGGAAACAGGCATGATGTCATCACAAAAAGCGCTACCAGTCACCGCGCTACACGTCCGAAACATTTTGGCAACCACAGCGCTCATGTGGGGTCTGATGGTGATTCAGTCTAGCTATGCTCAAGGCGCATCGACAGCGGCTAGTTTGCCAGCTCAACCCGCGCCTCTTCCCTTCGCCTCTCCATTGAAGGCTCAAAATAATTCTGGCGCTATCGGTACGAATGCAACGGCCTCGACAACGCCCGTGTCTACTGCTCCTACACCAGCTGTATCTACGAGCGCTGGGTCTAGCGGATCGAGCCCTAGTGGGTCGGGTTCGGCCGGGACTGCAGCTGTTACTCCAGCAACTGCTGTGCAACTCATCCAAACCGCGCAACGTAATGCCGCGATTTATCGTGCGCAGGCTGAAGAGATCAAGGCGCGCGAGTTGCTAGAAAGCTCAAAGCATGTTGCTCCAGTTATTTCTGCTACCCAGTCACCTGCGGCTCAGATGCCTGCGCCTCTTCCTCCTGCGCGCGTAGAAAAAAAAGAAGAGCCAAAACCAATCGCTTTAGCTCAGCCTGCAGCTGAAAAGAAACCACGGCACGGGCCACCGCCAGCTTTGGTTGCTATTTATGGACGTGACGCTGACCTTCAGGCCTCTCTTCGACTGACGACCGGTGTGATCTGGGATGTGCGCGTCGGGGACGATCTGGAAGATGGCTTTCAAGTGAAAAGCATTACGCCCAAGAAGGTTGTTGTGACCATAGATGGTGAGTCAATCGCGCTTGTCCCGTGGATCGGAAAGACAGGTGCAACGGAGCCTTCATCGCAAGCTCCCAATGTGTCGCCTCCAACTTTTGGCGAGCCCAGGCCAGAGACGCCTCGGGCAGCTCCTTCGTCAACGGCTCCTAGTGCATCTACGTTGCCTGGCATGAGGCCGGCTGGCAACGTCAGCGATAGCGCTCGAAATTAAAAAGGTACCTATATGTTGATTGATCAAAACGTAGTTGCCGAGCAAGGCACTGAAGCTAACAAGGATCCCATCCGCGCACTTCAGCTCGCAGGCGTCAAAAATTTGTCCGCTGAGTCTGGCTCTCTTCAGATTGCCATTGCCGAGCACAAAGACAAAATGGCCTATCTCAGTGATCACACTCTATATGTGCTGGGAACTCACGAAAGAGATCTTGACGTGCTGTCGTACAAAGAACTGATTCGGTACGAGGGTTTCGAAATTTTGCAGGAACATAGTGTTTCCATCTCTTTCCTAAAGCAACTATACGCAAATCTCGACGGGAACGTCCGGGCGATTACTAAATCATCTCAGTTCAATCGAGTTGAGACCGATGAGCTGTCGAGCGTTCAAAGTGCGGTTATCAAACTGATCATTGCAGCAGTGGAGCGTCAAGCGAGTGATATTCACATCACGGTCTTTGAAAAAATGGGTACGGTGGCCATCAGAACGCATGGTGACTTATATCTATATGCAGAGTATTCCGCAAAAACTTGTTTGGAATACTGCACGGCGATCTATAACTCAATGACAGACCTGTCAGACACTCAATACAAGCCGGGTGTCAGTCAAGATGCGAGAATGGGCCGCAAATATGTTGAGCAATGTAAGTTGTTTGGTGCTCGAATTGCGTCGGGACCGACTGACTCGGGCTCGCGGATGGTTATTCGTTTGCTATATGACAGTGGTGCCGTTATTCCAACGCTCGAGCAACTCGGTTATTTGCCCGAACATATCACCATGATTGAGTCCATGCGGCGCCTTACCAGCGGCGTCCAAATTGTATCTGGGGCTACTGGCTCCGGCAAATCAACAACGCTCTCAGCAATTTTGTCGAGCATTATTCGCGATGCGAAGCAACGTGGTACTGCTCTGGTTAACAACGGAGTCGAACAATTTCTGGGGCTATCGGTGGTCACGATTGAGGATCCACCAGAGTACAAAATTGAAGGCGCCATTCAAACGCCATTGATTACGGACAAGTCTGACGAAAATGAAGTTCGTATCGCTTGGGCGCGCTCAATCGCCGCAATCGTTCGTCAAGATCCGGATGTAATTATGGTGGGTGAAGTTCGTGATCAGGGTTCCGCCAAAACCACCTTTGATGCTGCCTTAACAGGACACTCGGTGTGGACGACTGTTCATACGACCGATGCGGTCGGCATCATGATGCGTATTGATGGCCTTGGTGTTGAGCCGGATCGCATGCTTGACCCGGAAATTGTCACTGGCCTCATCAACCAAAGCCTCGCGCAAAAACTCTGTCCTCATTGCAGTATTCCTTGGAATGATGCGCTAAAGACCCGTGATATTGAGCCTGGACTGCGAAATAGGGTGGAGAGTTATTGCGTGACTGAAGGTGTCAGGCTAAGAGGCAAGGGATGTCGATATTGCAAAGGTTTTGGCATTATTGGTCGCATGGTGGTTGCTGAGGTCATTCTGCCTAATCTTGAATTCATGGAGGTTTTCAAAGAAAAAGGGAAAGCCCACGCTAAGCGGCATTGGATCGTTGAGATGGGTGGCATCACCAAAGGGATGGCTCTGATTCGTCGAATCAACCAAGGTTTTATTGATCCCTCTGAGGGCGAACGTAGTGTCGCTCCGCTTGATCGCGACAAGGAAGTTCTTGGTGTGGATTATTCAATCAACGGGCAGTTTCCGAAGCTCAGAGCCTTGACTCTCCCTGATGCTGGACATGATGCAGAATTCGTCGGTGTTGTTGTGAGAGATCAACGAGGATCCCCTCAGCCTGCTCATCTTGTCCCTTCGATGCCGCAGGTAAATGAGTCGTTGCATCACGAGGACGGCCAGACGCACAACTCAGTTAGTTCAATAGAAGCGGAAGTTGAAGACGAAGATAGGGAGCTTTTATATGATTGATCATGTACGTAATCAAAACTTGCGGTCCATGTTTTATAAAGTGATGGTAGTAACCATTGCGGTATTAATCAATGTAGCCGTATGGCTACTGGTTGACGTGTTCTATGTCGGCGCATCCGATCATTCCGACAAAGCTCAAGACAGATCTGAGGTTCAACAAATTCCGGATGAGCTACACAAGTCGACGTTAATAGCTGATTACGCGGAAAACTTGTCGGCTCGTTCCGCAATTCCTCGACCTATCACTAAAGAGGGCACGGACAGCTCGAATCTTGCAAGTCAAAATCTGATGATGCCAGCTATCCCTACGCGGATGAGTCCATGGTGTACGGGAGGAGAGCTCGTTTGCTTGATCGTCACCACAGACAGCCCAGCTGATGTCATTCAAAAACTAATTAGCATCATTCCATTGGATAAGTCGCGCCAGTACAAGCTGCGCGTGTCTATCATTCCGGTTTCCAGCCCTCCTACAAGAGCCTCGGAAAATGCAGATCGCACCATCTCCGGTGGCAAGTAGCTAAAAAGGACATTGACATGCTTGCTTCCATTGAGCGTTGGTTAAATCGATTCTTCTTCTCTGGCCTCGGCGGTTTGCTTGGCGCGGATACGCGCATCGAGATTTACGAAACCATTGAGCTCCTGATGACGAACGATGTACCGCTAACCCTCGCGATCAAGGAGCTATACCGGTTGGAGAGTCGCGCAGGAACGAAGAACACCGCAGCGAATGCGATGTTTCTCTATGACTGTTACTCGTCACGTAACAACGGAAAACCACTTTGGTTTGCACTTCAGCGTTGGGTGCCTAATCAAGAGATGCAAATTATTCGTGCGGGAGAGGAGAGCGCTAAAGTGCCTGAAGCATTGCGAAACGTCATCGAACTCATTGAGTCTAAGCGAAAGATCATGGGTGCAGTGATATCAGGATCAACCTATCCTCTTGTGCTCCTTGGCATGGTGGGCATGTTATTGCATCAGATTGCCACCAATATGGTGCCTCAGTTTTTGAAAATCCTTCCGGCAGAAAAGTGGACTGGTCCGGCTGTAGGACTAAAGGTAGTTGCCGATTGGGTGAATGGGTATGGCACGATTGGAGTGATTGTCGTTGCTTGTTCTGCGGCGTGGGTAATCTGGTCAATGCCCAATATGGACAAGTCGCGGTTCCGTGTTTATCTCGATCGCATCCCGCCTTGGTCGATTTATCGCATGCTTAATGGCTCAACCTTTTTATTGAACTTTTCGCTCATGCTGGCCGCGAACGTCAAAATGCAGACAACCCTTGAAATCATGAGAGAAAGTGCCTCGCCCTGGTTGAAAGAACGAATTGGTGCGGCGATCACAGGCGTCAATAAAGGCAGTAGCTTTGGAGAGGCCTTGCACCAATCGGGGTATGAATTCCCTGATCGTCGAGCAGTGCAATATTTACGGCTGCTCTCCGAACAAAACGACTTCGAGGAGAAGCTCGTTAATTTTGGTAAACGATGGCTCGACAAAAGCGTTAAAGGCGTTCAAAGCGCCTCAAAAGCAATGTTGGCTGTCAGTATTAGCTTGATGGGCTCGCTCATTATGCTGATTCTTGGTGGGGTCATTGGGATTCAGCAGCTTGCGCAGACGGCATTGTCCACGCATTAATCGTGTCGTTTTTTGGTCACTTTTTTGTATACGTTGATTTTTATAAAGGATGTACATCATGAGTTCTAACAATATTTATTCGGACAATAGTCCACAACACCAAAGCTTGATTCACGCTCTCAAAGTTACCCGAGTCAGGAATGTTTTTCGCCCTGCTGTGACGCTTATTGAAGCGAGTATGTTTTTAATGATCGCCATCTCTGTGATCGCTGGTGTGATGTATATGGCGTCTGGGACTATTTCGCAGAGTACCTCTGTTCAAGAAGTCCAAACGCTCAATAATTTAGCGGCCGCCATTCAACAAACCAAAACCGGGCAAGGATTTCCGACGTCAGCCGCGATCGGCACAACGCTCAATACACTGGGCCTGGTGCCTCCAAATATCAAACAAACCAACGGTACCAACTTTCTCAATAGCTGGGGAGGTGCAATCACCTTTACGCAAGAAAACAATGGTGCAGGTTTCACGATTAACTACACCAACGTACCTTTGGGTGATTGCAAGCTGCTCGTGAACGCGCTGAAGCAAGGATTGTTGAATTCCTTTGGTTCCGGGACATACACGATGAGCCTAGCTACCGTTACCGCAGCGGAAGTAGCAACTGCTTGTGCGGCTGGTACACCATCGTTTTCTACCGTTGTTGTTCCTTAATTCCTTCTGACCCAATATGCACTTGAGCACAACAACATTGAGCGCGTTGAAATCTCCAAAAGCTGGTCTGCGCGCAGCGATGACTTTGTTTGAGACGGTGATCGTACTGACGATCACTGTCTCTGCAATTGTGTATGGGGCGCAAATTTATTCGAGCTATCTAAGTGGTTTGGTTAACCAAACTGCCGCGACTCAACTGATTAATTTGACAACGGGGTATGCCAAGTATTTACAGGATAACTATGCAACCGTTTTGGCATCCGTGCCTTCAGGCGGGTCGACGACTATTCCTCTTGCCACACTCCAACCACAATATATTTCAAGTGCGTTCGTCAATAAAAACCCTTACGAACAGAGTTACGTCTTGGCTGTGCGTCAACCCGTCGTTGGAAATAATGCGCTCGAGGCGATCATTTATACGACGGGCGGCGAGGTGATTTCAAATCAAAACGCACTGTCTATTGCACAACAGGTGGGTTCCGGCGGTGGCTATACCCTCGCGAAAGGCGACGGCGTGACGGTCCAATCAACTTATGCCGGGTTTAACTTATCGCTTGCGAGTTATGGTGCTTCTGGATTAGGGAAGCTCGTATCTGCCTTGTTTATTAATCAGCTTGGCTCGCAGGTGTCTGACTACTATCTCTCTCGCAATCTCGTATCTGGCAGGCCTGAACTGAACCAAATGAACACTAACCTGGATATGCATTCAAACGCAATTTCAGGGGCGTCTGGCATCACGGCGGCTACAGGTAATATTGTTGCAACGACCGGTATTGTGCAAGGTACGCAGCTCACCTCATCGAACAACGTAACCGCCAGCGCTCTACTTATTGGTGGCACAGGTGTTCAGTCTAATGGACCTATGACATCCGTTGGATCAATTCAGAGCCAATCATCTATTCAAGGCACCTCGTTGGTTTCGCTCGGGACGGTGACCTCTGCCGGAAACGTGACGTCCGGCGGATCAATTGAAGGTGCCTCTGTTACATCTGACAGCACTATTTCTGCTGGATCAAACGTCGTTGCGGCTCAAAACATTACTTCAACTGCTGGGAATATTCGGGCCGCTACTGGCACTGTCGAAGGCAACATGATTAAGAGTGATACGACGGTGACACTCGCTCTTGGCCAAGCAGTAAAAGGTGGTGGTTGCACAATGGGTACCATCGGATTAGATGCAGTGGGCAAGCTTTATTCTTGCGTTGGCAATGTTTGGTTGGCCTCAGCTGGTTATAACTCAGTCGTCTACGGGCCGTTGCGATCGTTTACCTATTCTGGTTCGCCGCAGTCCCACACGGATTCTTTGGGTGGCCCATATTCCATTTGTGTTCTCTCATACGTTCAGGCCGATCAAAACTCAAGCGTTTGCCAGGTCTATCAAAGTGGATCCACCTGGTACCAATACACGGCCTCAGCGGCGAACGCGGCTGTAGGTTGCCAATCCATTTGTATTCCTCAATAAGAGCCATATCCCCATGCCCATCGCGTTTTTTATCGTTGCCGCGATTACCTTCGTCACAGTTTGGATGAATGGTGGAAACTCTAGCGCCGCCAGTGCACAGCATGCCGTCGCTGAGGCTCAATATGTAGCAACCAATATGATCAATTATCAGAACCAGATTTTGGCATTCGCGAATCTGACTGATGGAAGCGGCAATTTACTTAATCAATCAAGGTTTGCTAGTGCAACGGGCAACGCGGCGAACTTTATAGCTGCTTGCACCGCTGCTGGTCAGGTGCCTAAAGTGCTCAGTTGGTTTCCAGGCCCGGCGCCTGGTGTGACTGCGCAAATCGTTAATCAAGTCGTCATTGTGCAATACAACCCGCCCGATGGCCGTTACCCTTCTCAGTCAGGTGTTCAGGCCCAGCTCCTATTGATGGCTGGTGGAACATCCCTAACTGGCAGGGTTATGTGATGAGTCGCATTTTTATAGCGACGCGGATTCAGCAGTTTCGGCATCTCTTATGGGGGTTTTTGCTCCCACTTTTTATATCGTCGGTTTACGCGCAGTCCATGATGCCGACGTTGCCTAACAATATTCCCGGGCAAAGCAATGTCTCGACTACGATTCCTTTAACGGGTGCGACGGGCTTACAGTCCGGCGCCCCGGTTTTAGTTAAGCAGAACAATGGCCCAGGCACGCAGACAAGATCGCTCGCCTGTCAGGATTTTTACAATGGCCCGACGGCCGGGGTTATTTATGGCGGTGGTCCTGTCACCGAGATTCGCACGCAAACTCCCGGCGGCTGGAGCGCTTGGCAAGTTTCCCCTACATCGTTACCTTGCACGCGAACCTACACTCAAACGCAAACGGCGGCCTGTGTAGCGGGGCAGCAGGGGGTTCTTACACAAGAGCGTATTTACACGCTTAACGATCAAGGGGTGACCATTTCAGATTCCGGTTGGGTTAATACGGGGTCTACCTGCGCCTATTACAACACTGGTTCGCAAACGCAGACTCAAACGCTTGCCTGTCCCGACAACGAGAATGGCTCCATTATCTATTCGCGCACATATGATTTATGGTCTGATGGGTCGACACGCAACTACAGTGCTTGGGCAATACAGTCGAGCACTTGTACAAGTCAACAAGCAAGTATTGGATACAACTATCAAGCGCTGACCTGTCCATCAGGGCAAGATGGCGCAGTGATTCAGCAACAAACGTACTCGATTAGCTCCACAGGTGTCCAATCTAATTTCAGCGCGTGGAACACAATTGCGTCTACCTGTAAGGCCTACGAAGCGCAATATTTGACGGAGTACGAATCGCTTAGCAATTGTCCTGCAAATCAAATTGGAACAAATACCTACTCGCAACAGTATTGGTTATGGACAGACGGCAGCACAACGAATTACAGCGGTTGGAGTTTCTATAGTAGTGATTGTCATTACTATGATACCGGTCAAATCGGCTACAACTATATGTCGACTGGGTGCCCCCCTAATCAAGCCGGACAGCTCAACTACTACAACACATCCAATATCTGGTCTGATGGATCTTGGCGCAATACATCAGGATGGGTTCAATACAGCGGGTCTTGTGATTACTATGACACGGGTCAGATTGGTTACAACTATATGTCGACCGGCTGTCCGCCGGGTCAAGCTGGTTCAATCGATTATTACAACACATCCAATATCTGGTCTGATGGATCTTGGCGCAATACATCAGGCTGGAATCAATCTAACTACAACTGTTACATCTATCCGGTAGGGGGTAGTCAAAACTGCTGGGGAGGGAGCCCGAACTGTCCTGGAGGTCTTGCTTATGATTATATTTCAGGGGTTTGTGATTATTTCTTCAATTACACAGGAGGAGGCTCTGCAACCTACTGTCAAGACTTCACTAATTGGTCAGATGGGTCACAAACACCGTCCAGTGGGGTGTATCAAACATCAAATTCATGTGACACCTATCAGTCAGGTTACGAGTGCAATGGTGGTGGAGATGGAGGTGCGGGTGGGGGTGGGGGTGGTGATTAAACCCTGTGTTAATTTATTTTCAAAACACGCGATCAGCACTGAGGTGGGTCACTCCGAGATTCAAAGCCTAGCGTCATTTGTTCATTACGAAAATATCGATAGTGCTTTTCAATGTTGAGGTTGTTGATCCGGCGTTGTCCTTGCTCCATTGGCAGTGCAGGCAAACTGATATTTTGGGTTCGCATCACCTACTTTTTCTTGGTTTCCCGCAAGGTGGAACGCATTTGGTTGCACCATCTCTCCCTGTAAACTGAGATTCCAAACTATTGATGGATCTTTGCGTTCCGTTGCAATATTTACCAAAGATATTTGGGTATCAGAAAACTCAATGTCGAGTCTGAAGTCAGATAACCGCCCTGGTTTTGCAAAGCTTCCTGTACCATTTTGAATAACACTTTTAGGAAAGGTTCGAATAAAGGAAGTTCCCGATGATGCTGTGCATTGAATCACGATATCCCATTGCCCGTCATACGCTGTTGTTGCAGCAAAAGACCAGGTTGGTGCCAATAGTAAAAGTGTAAGCAGGTGTGTTTTGATCTTCAAATTGATTCCTTGTTTAGGGTTTCGACATTGCATCTATTCTTGAAAAGATGACATCAGAATTCGCCGCGATTAATCATTCGCTTGTAATGCTCCCAAACGGATGACACGTAGATGCGTTGGTGATACGGGTTGCTTGAGTGATAGGTTGCAATCGCGCACCAGATGTCCGTGTTGTTTCGTTTGGCACAGGTATTCCATGCGATGCGAAGAATGTAGGCCTCGACCATGATGGCTTGGCAGGCATTGTGCAAAACATCGTTAAGGGTGATCCCGAAGTTTTTCTCAAGATGCGATCCCCAGGCCTTGTCATTGATTTGTGCAGGGCCAAAGTCACGGCTCCCGTCTGAATTGTTTCCAATGACGCCCAGCTTTCCGCCGCTCTCTTGTTTCAAAATCGCTAACAAAGCCATTTCCGGTACGTCATAGCGCTGTGCCGCGTTGATAACACACTCCGTTGGAATATGGTCTGGTAGTCGAATCGTCTCTCTCGTGCTCCCAGAAGCAATCGCTTGATTTTCATCTGGCGCAATAGGGTCTTGGTTCCGATTGATGCTGGATGGTAGCGACCGAGCCGGTTCCATATCGCCAGCCGCAGATCCGCGACCCAGTGACTCTGGTTCATTGACGGCTTTACTGTTTTGTTCGGGTGTTGAATTGCTTTGAAATGGGCCTGTGTTGTTGACTTCCGCAGTCAAGCTGCTTGAATAAATCGGCGTATAAGCCTGATTGGATATGTTTCGTACAAAATTTGAATCAATTGTACTGAGTCCATTTTCTGTAAATTCTCTTCCCTGCAATTTGGTGGCACTATCGGCAAGAAAATCCTGACCTAAGACAGTTCCAGCTAAAAACACAATCAGAGATGCGCTTGTGCAAACTTTATAAGCATTGGATTTAGATAGATATTTGTTCATTCCCAAAATCACTATTGAATGGTTTGGTGATAGAGCTTATTGCTCGTCATTTTGTTGAATAGATTGACGGATCTTGTTCATTAATGTTTGTCGTGATATTATTATAACCGCAACGACATATAAAAGGTGATTCTATGTTTCTTTTTTTTATCAGTGCTGTCATCATTGCCGTCTCCTGCGCGGCTCTGACATCTTCCCTTTCTGTGTCGTTGATGGAAAGGGCTTCTTCAGCATTGCCCTACCTTGCGCACTCGTCCGGACGAGGCAATAAATTAATGACGCACGTCGCCGCGCTCCTCGTGCCATTGATACTTGCTCGATATAGCGCCGGATCTTTTTATATGTCTGTGACGTTTTTTTTCGTGGCGGCGTTAATGTGGTTGCTGGCCTCGATAGACTTGCAATACAAGCTCGTCCCTGAGTCGCTAATTTTTGTTTTATCCATTGTCTGTGGTCTTTCAACACTCCTCGGGCAATCCGGTGTGCGCATCGACGCGGCCTTTGCTGCGATGGTCGTGTCGGCGCTTGTGATCGGATTGGTTATTCAAGTGGTTGCACGCGTGCAGGGATCTCGCACAGATGTCAACGATCCTTCGACCCTTGTGGTCTTTGGGTCAGGAGATACCCTCGTAATAATTGGGTTGTCTGCATATCTAGGGATGAACATCCTCTATGCGCTTGCAATTGCGACCATTCTTTCAACGCTTTATTTATATGTTCACCAGGCATTGTTTCCGCGCAAACCCACTGATGAAGCAACACCGATTCCTTTTTTGCCAGCCCTTTATGTTGGTTTTATCTCAACTAAGTGTCTGGAAATTTATTTCTCACAAGGTCGTATCGAAACCCTTAACTCAGTTGTTCAGCACCTATTTTCTTTCTCTCAAGTCCGAGGCTTTTAATGAATTTTTCCTACTTCTGTCGTAATAACCATAGTTCGCTATTTCCGCTATTATTTTTAACTGTCGCTGTAAGCCTGTTTAGTTCCATCACTCTACGCGCCGAGCCGATTTCGCTATCGTCGCAAGTCAAAGCCCCCGTGCCCAGTCCGATGGTCGTCGCAGCCCTTCAGAAGCCTGCTATTGTGCCGACTTCTGCCAGTGGCGAAGCAATGGAGTCCAGCGCAGCTAACGTCGTCTTGAGCAGCCAATCAGCACCTGCCGCACCATCCGCATCGGCTGAACGCCCTGTGCCAGAAGTTCTCGACAAAATGATGCGTGGCCAAGGAAAAATCTTGTCTAGTTTTGCAGTTGATGGAATGCCATTAACCGGCTGGTCGGTACAGCCTGACCCAAACAATGCTCGAGGGGAAATTATTTACACCACGGCCGACGGCAAGTTTGCATTTGTCGGTCAGGTTCTTACGTTGAATGCCAGCGGCAATGTCATTAACGAGGGTGCTCGCCTGCAGGATGAGTATGGCCCAAAGATTGATCTGGGTTACGTGTGGGCGCTTCTTGCCAAGACCACCTTCATTAAAGAGGGCCCTGAAGACAATCAGGCAAAGGTCATTGTGTATGGATTCATGGATCCTAATTGTGTCTATTGTCATCAATCGTGGAAACTTCTCGAGCCCTATACAAAAATGGGGTTGCAGGTGCGGTGGATTCCAGTTGGTGTCATCGATCCGAAAACAAGTAAAGAAAAGGCGGCCGCACTACTGGAAGCAAAAGATCCACTTGCAGCATTAGAATCGGCGTATCGCAATTGGGAGTCCAAACGCGGAGATGCGTTTGAAGCGGTTAAAGCGATTGCGCCAGTTACGCAGGCAAAGTTAGATGCCAACAGTCAGGTGCTCGCTCAAATGGGCGCGCGAGGCACTCCCGCTTTTATATTTAAAGATGGGGAAGGGAAGATCAATAGGATCCAAGGTTCTGTAACGGCTGAACATGTGCCGTCAATCATGAAAGTCGCTGCACCCGTCGCCGAGGTCGCCCCGAAGGGCTCAAGCGCTTATTGAGCAACTTCAATGCTGATGGTTTCGATTTCCGAATCGAGGGGCTCGTCATTAGACGGGCCAGTCAGGAATATAACGATCCCACGTTCGTTTTCATACTTTTGGCCAAACACACCATTGATTGATCGCAAAGCAACTGTTTTTTCGATTCGATGATAGTCGCCTGCAATTGCCATAGAATTGGTCAGAAAATAGGCGTCCCCCGTCACTCTTAATCGTCCAGGTTTCGGCAGTTCGAATCCCGGCAGCAAACCTGAGACAATAAGATAAACATTTCCACTTGATGCAAATAACACACCCTCGCCAGTTCCTTGATCATCCACGGCAATCGTGATTGGAGTGGATTGGATCCACGTTGCACGAGCAGTTGGCTCTTGAGTGGTCAAAAGTACGGCGAGGCTTGCGCTAACTGCGAACAATAAGCCACGGCGGCCACTGTGCTTGGCGGTAGGCTTTTTTTGACGAAGTGTATGCATAGATTGCTTTGAGTTTAAAGTTTAGGTTATTATAACCGCAACGATGTTGTAAAAATATAAATCGGAGTAAGCGATGAAAATTTCTGATGTTTCGAATCACAATGTGCTGTCTGATATCGTCTCGCCGCAACCCAATTATTTGAACGCCAGTTCGATTACTGCCGGAAATTCCGCGTCGCTTCAAGTGTCTGGGTCGCCATCTGCGAGTGTTCAAATCAGCATTGGAACAAACGCTGGCTACGTAGCGGTGCAGAACTTGCCGCAGGGGCTTGCTGTTGCAAATAATCCAGGTAATGCCGCGATCTCTGGCAGCGGTGCTCCCTCCGTTGGCGCTTATTTAAGCCCGAACGACAACCCAACCGTGCAGATTCTTCAACATACCAAGCCAGTAGGCTATACCCCATCGGGTGCGCCTATCCGCTGAAAAACAATTTTTCATTTTATAGTGTTATTATGTTCGCAATAACTAACATAAAGCAAATACAAACTTATTGATCATAGATTTTGGAGGTGCAAATTGCGTGATAATCAGCTTAGAAAAAAGGGCGTGCCGAGTGGTGCGGCCATAGCGGCCGTTTTTAGTCCAGTTGAGTTTATCCGTGCTGTGTGGCTGCCGGTATCGCTTGGGTCTGTCATTGTTATTCAATCGATCTTCTGCTTTTCTTTGTATGGTGATTTGTCTTCTCTCAAACGCCAGGCTTTGCAGGTTTCGGAGACAAAAGAGCAATCGAACAAAGCGAATGCAATGCTAGAAAAAAAGGTCAAGGCACTAGAAGACGAAAAGCGGCGGCTGTTGACTGAATTAATGTCTGATCGAACGAGATCGCCAAAGCCCGTGGCTGCTAGCCCACAAGCACCAACAGATATCACTATATCGGGTCAACCCACGACGAATCCCTCAGGCTTGCCGATGCCCAGACCGCCCGTATCAGCTGATGCGCTGCCGCTTCAAGCGCCCGTCTCGCCTGTCGTCACCCCATCGCCATTAAATCCCCCGCTCCCAATGGCGTCACCAGCGCCACTCATCAATCAGTCTACTATCCAAGTCCCTAACCAGGCTCCTAATCAGACCTCAAACCAAACTGCCAGCGATTCTGCGCTTACTGCCATTGATAAAGCAGCCCCCAGTGTTGGCACCGCGCCGTTTGGATCGGTTGCTGTTGATGGAACGGTGTCTGTCAGGGCGTCAGATCAAAAGCCGGGCTTTTCCATTCCACCGCAGACTGCCGTCACATTACCCGCGCACATTGCTGAATCGACCACTTCAACCAGTCAACCTGGAGTGACCCCAAGCCAAGCACCAGTGCCCACCTCTCCAGATCAATCTCGTGACGAAGGACGTGACAAATGAAAGCTAGTAGATATGCTCATTATGTAAATCGAACAGTTGTGGCCATTGCTGTTGGTGCATTGTTCGGTACAGCCTCTTTATATCTTGATCGAGATAATCAAAGTATCTTGGCTACTTTGAATGTTGTTGGAAATCCCATTTCACAGGCTTACTCAGCATCTTTAGTTTCGCCAATCGCAGCGGCTTCTTTTGAGACGACCCCGGTTATGCCATCGTCTGGTTCTGCAGGTAAAACAATGCAGTCTCAAATTAACTTACCAACCACAGGTGCTGCTTCCGTTCAGCCATCATCGGCAGCTCCCGCCAAGCCCAGTGCGACGGATGGACGTGATAACGCCGCGACTCAATCAGACCGAGCGACGAGCGACCTGAATTCGGCAAATGCTGACTATCACTTCATCATCCTCATCAATAGACTCGAAGCTTTGCAAAACTCAGTCGATCAAGCTAATGCCGAGATTGCGCTACTTAAAGCGACCACGATTGAATCTAGCGTAAAGGCAGACAATCACAGTGCCGAGGCTGCTCGGACGCTTGATCAAATTAAGCAGTTTGCATCTAAAGTTGAGGATCTCAGCAAGCTGTCTTCAATTGTTAATAAGATTCAACAGGCGCAACAAAAAGCTGCGGTTGCACAACCTAAACCGCCTGCGCCTTCAACTTCATCCGCTCGCCCAACGCCACCGTCAGCGGCCAATACCACATCGGCTAAAGAGTTCAAGATTATCAGTGCGAGTTCTGACTACCTTGTCATTACGCAAAACGGAAATACGAAGAAAGTTGAGGCCGGTTCCGAGCTGCCGAACGGTGCAACCTTCAGAAGCTTTGATGGCAAACAAATCGTAACGAGTGCTGGTTCTTACCTGGTTCAATAATTTTGTCCTGTCCTTGGTCCGCTATGGCCTTTACCGAACATCTTGCGCGAGGTGTTCGGTCCTTTTTTGTAGGGATGAAGTAGTTGTGCGTCTAACCCTCATGCTCGCCGCGCTATTGACTTCAACGCTCATCGCTGAGAACGGTGATGCTCATGCCATGACATTGACTGAATTCAAATCTAACCTCCAGTCGAAATACCCGCAAAGCGCGATTTTCCAATCCTTCGACTCGCTAATTCAGGCTTCGATTGTGACCACGATTGGCAATGGTTCGCGCAAAATGATCGTGTTACTAGACCCGTACTGCTTTTATTGCGGGCAGCTAGAGAAGCACATTAGATACTTGAACGACGTCACTATTTACACTCTGCTTCTTCCCCTAGATGAGAGCAACGAAGAGACGATTCAAGCGATTCAATACATTTGGTGTTCTCCTCGTCAAGACAAAGCTCTGCGCGATTGGTTTTCAAATAAAAGTAAATCCATCCCTACTGACCACGCTCGTTGTAATCCCCCAATTGCGCTTACTAAAGAAGTTGCTGCGTCCATCCGCGCGCAAGGCACACCAGCCATTATTTTTGGTAGTGGAAGGATTAAGTACGGTGCAGTCTCGCCCTATTTACTTGAATCTGAGTTGGGTCTTTAACTTTTTAGAGGAGGTGGTCACATGATGAGCCAGGAGTTACCCGTCAATACGACAACAGCCGTTTTTTCGATGAACCCACCAGCAGACAGCCAAGAGGTTTCCTCGGTTGGCCACGCGCAATCCTCCCCTGTTGCCGTTGATGAGGTGGTTCATGCCACGCCCACTGATAGTGTGAATAATTTACCTCAGCTTCTTTTTGAACTTGAAGAGGCTGCACAAAACATTTCACAGTATTTCCATGCTCTGCATATTGCCACTAGCATCCCAGATCTCACCCCTGAAGAGCAGCTCGTTTTACAAAAGCATATAGCGGGATCGGCTCGACCGAGTGATACGTTGAGATTACAAGCCCTTGTTATGCGAATTCGCTTACGCGAAGCGCGTCAGTACGAGTGGGTTCCTCTAACTGACCCGGAGATCGCAGCATTACGACTTCATGAACACGACGAGGGTGCTCGTCAACGTGAGTGTTCTCTGGCAATCGAACGAATACTGCAGAAAAAAAATGGTTTTAGTAGTTCTGATACCGGCTTTCGCAAAAATAATCAGGCTTGGCGCAAACTTACGTTTGCCGATATTGCCTCAATCCCAGTTCCTTGTTTTCCCAGCTTTTCTTTGCAAAATAATTGTTCGGAGGAAGGGGCAAAAATGTTTGCTCGAGCTATCGACGCCGCGTTGATGGCAAAAAATTACAAACCCAAATCAAGTCTTCTCAGAAACGATACAAACTAGGTGATCTATCATGGCTGTAACAGAGAAAGAACCAACCCTCACGCCAGAAATGGTCAAGTGGCTCGCCTTTGGAAAGCGTAGCATCGGTAGTAATACGATCTTTACTCGGCTGAGTGGGATTGATGCGCTGGGAAATGAACGACCAGGCTATCCTCGAGACCCAGCTGACTTGCATCGCTGTATTTTATTGCTTAAAGCTGTTCCTTCTTTTAAGTCGTCATTACCCAAGATGGCAAGCATGTCGCCAGAATGGGGTGCTTTGATTCGTAATTGGAATCAGCTTGAATCATCCTTGATTAGTGAGGTTGGTGCTAAATGGGAGCCTGGTGATAGCGCTCCTAACACTTCAGATCTATTGAATAGGGTGTTGCCGTAACAGGACGCTTGGCGCTCTCGTGGCGCTGTTCAGCTGCTAGTGCCGGTTCTGAACCATGTTCCAATACGCTTGGCCATAATTTGCAAAGAAATCACGCACGTCGCCGATAGCGATATCGCCGCGCCGATAAATTTCAAGCGCCCATGATGTTGCAACGATCTCTTGCGGCCGCTCGGTCCAGGAAGATCGTATCGCGCCAAGATTGAATTCATGGCCTCGTCTGTTTCCCATCACACTATTATCGATTGCATGCCCGAGTTCATGCGCGATGACAACTCGTTGATACCTCTCAGACAGGAGGCAAAACGATGGGAAAATTGAAATAGAGCCAGCGCCAGCAGACTGTCTGGTCCACATCGCAATGGCAAGATCTCGATTCACGCGCCCATCACCCCATGACAGCGTGACTTTATCAGGCAGATCAACCTGAAGTGGTCGTTTCACAATTTCTTGCGCATATGGCGTGAGCGTTTGAATTAACGCCCGAGCAGCTTCAATGCACTGTCTAGATTTTTCTTCAGGACTTGGCCCAACTTTTATTATGGATTTGTGCCCTTGTGCATCTTCGAGCAGCGCAATGTCTTGCCCTATTGGCTCGTGAACGCGATAAAAGCTCGTATCAGTTTCTTTTATAGCACAGCCGCTTAGCGCGCATACCAATATGAGAAAACTACGGATGTCCAACCTATCGGTTAGCTTGGTGGGGATACCTGTAATCGCTACGCGGCTCTGCCTTTTTTTTCGACCAATCATCGTGTCATTAAAAAAGCTGTGACCAGTGCGTTTTATTGAAAGAGGTGTTCACTTTGCCGCGCTCAGATAAGATTTCTTGGAGCTTCAGTATGGGGTTTTTCCCCGTGGTGTAATACCGACTAACCCCACCGACATCGCCCTCGCTAATGATGTGATAGGCAGCTAAATTTTTTATGCTATCAATGATTTCAGGCTCGCGTGCGAACGGGTTTGATTGTTTAACGAAGTCGATTAGTCGGTTGAGCTCGATGCCTGGCTCGAACCAAGCCGCTGTCGCAATCGAAACACCAATGAGATTGCCATACAGCCTTGCAGACGAGGCTACGCGCTCAGGTAGTCCATCCGCTTTCTCTGGCATCACCAGGCACCAATCCCGAACCCAAAACTCGAACTGGATGCGCAGTTGAATGACATCCACACGGATGCTTGGGTCAATGCACGTTGCAGCCTCCGCGAACGTGAAGCCGTCATTGTTTGTGTGCTTGAAGAAAAAATCGAGCGCTTTCTTTTTTAGATTGACGTCGTGTTTAGAAAATAGCGTCTCGGCATAACCGTAGATTAATAAAAACGCGTCCCGCTGGGTGCCTGGTTCAAAGTCCTCGTGCGTTACATATTGCGTTTTCTCAATCGGGACCGTGCCTCCTCTTCGTCTCTTTCCAACTTCTCCTTGAGCCCATCGAATAATCGAGCTTTCGGAGTCACTAAGCTGAAGATTAAATCCGTGTGTGATTTCCAGAGCTTCTTCACGAACCAAATCAATATCCCCGCCCCAGTCTTGCCCAACGGCGTGAGCATCGCTCGGGCCCCCTGAGAAAAGACTGAGATAGTGATCAAGATCCCCAGTGAAACTGCTAGATAAGTCAATATCCGAAGAAACATTTCCATTTTGCTTTCCAGTGATATCCATGGGATTAACCAATTCCTTTTTTAAATTGCGCCGTTCGCAAGCGAATCATCATCTTCAGCATGGTGCGCATCGTGCTCAGGCCTATCAGCCCGGCCGTCAACATCATTCATGAACCCAAGATCATCTAAATTGTCTATCTCACCCAAGGCGCTCGTGGATGCGATGTCATCCTCTTCAAGCAGATGCAGCTGAGAGCTTTGATTGCCCGTGAGAGCGGAACGAGTGATTGTCATTGGCTGGCCGCCGCCATCATCGTTTTTCCCTTTCTTTTTCACCATCCGTCGTTCGCGCGATTGCTTGAGGTACACGTCTACGTTTGCCATCGGATCAAAATTTTTGCTAATTTCACCCCGATGATTGAGCTTTTTATATTGCTTGATGTGGTTGATTTCAATGAGTCCGATTGACTTCTTGATCTCCGGTGATAAGTCAAGAGAGGGTACTCGTAGGTTCCAGACTCGCTGGCCGCGCAAAACAATGCACTCACCCGCATCGAGATCCTGCAGCTTTCCCTTGGAGACGTACGGTTGCTCCTCTTCGCGATCGGCCACCTGGTTGGATACGCCTGCAGATGAGTTTTTCTGCGGGCCAACTTGTAAGCTCTGCGCGGAATTCGACTGCGTCTGTCCAGCAGACTCGGAACTTACAACACGCCTTGTTACCCCAATAATGCTTTCGGCGCGCATGGCCGTTTCATCGCTTGATAATCGAAAGAACACCTTCGTCTCACTACTAGCCAGCACCCGCTCTTTGAAGTCCTCCGAGACGTTGGAGAGTCCGGATTCGGTTTGCACCGCGCCGAGCAACATGACTCGCGCGCTACGAGCCTGCTCATTCATCAAAGCGAGCGACTCCGTTGCGTATGAGTTCAGCTCATCCATAAACGCTAAAAATGGAATCTTAGGCCTGTCTTGTTTGTTCAGTTGTAGCCACGCAACTGCTGTGCGCAGGTCAGCGATAATCATCTTGCCGAGATTTTGAGCGGCGACGTCCTTTGCCATCGTCGGTAGTGCTACATACACAATCTTGCCGTCCCGGATCGCGTCATACATCTTGACCTCAGGATTGAACGAATTAAGCACCTTGCCGAAATTACCCGTCCCGAACGCATGCATCCGGCCGCCAATGCCACCCAGCGTCTCTTTCAGGCGCTTTAGATCAATATGGATATTGGAGTTGTTTCCATCAATGATGTTGTCTTTGGAGTACTGATCCAAGAAGATTGCCAAGTTTTGACGAGCAGCCGAGTTCGGTGCATACGTCTGAATCATGTTCATTAAGCTCTCAAGCGCTGGCTCATTCATGGTGAGCATCGACAGGCTGAGAAAGTTGTAGTCCAAGCCGGCTTCTTTCAAGCCACCAACGAATGCTGAAAGCGCTTGGTTGGCCGATTGCTTGTAGTGGTCAGCGCCTGCCGAGCCGCTCGTATCTGGGATCAAGCTCAGTAATCGTGAAGCAACCTCATCAGGATCCCCGTACAAAATAGGGTTATAGGTGTTCGACTTCTCCGGCTGGCCGGGGTTGATTACTAAGAAGTCTTGTTTTCTGCCGCAATAGCAGGCGTATTCGTATAGATCTTGAATGTTGTCAGAGTCCAGTTTCCCGTCGATGAATAGCAATCCGCCGCCACGCTGGATTTGTTGATACATCAGAAACTTACCAAACACGGATTTTCCCATCCCTGTTTGCCCGGTAATAAGGCCATGGCGTGTCATATTGTCGTCTGACAGATAGAAAGGCTCGCCGGTGTCAGTGGTGTAGCCCAGTAGCAATCCGGACTTGCTAAAGGCCTTGTCTAGCAAATCGGATGATTCAGTTTTGCAGGTGCTTCGTAAAATAAACTGTTTTCGATATTCAGCAAGCGCATTACTGCCAAGCTTAAAAGCACCTATCCCTGCCGCACCAAGAATGGCTCCTTTGTAAGCAAGATCTAGGGGAGGGGGCTGATCCTCCAGCATGGAGACAAACGGTGGAATTGCGCTTGTGATTGCTGTAAATATTGCTAACAAACTCGCTGTTTCGGCGGACCCACCTATCTTTGCTTTCATGAGTGCAGACAGTGCGTTCGCCTTAATGGACTCAGATTGAAAAAGCTTGTTGGTGGCCATTTCTGTGATTAAAAAGATTCTATTGCAATCATAATAACCTGTCTTTCCATTTCGGGCAAAAAAATACCTTCCATTACTAATGGAAGGTATTGGGTAGATTTACTTAAGCCGGTTCTAGCGTGGCTTGCATTTCACGAAGCTGAAGTAGCCTCTCATCAAAGAGCTTTGTCATGGCAGCGCATAACTCTGGATCTCTGAAGTTTTTTGCAATTGCCGGTTTGGCGTTTTCAACCCCAACCAAATCAGCCATCGCAATCTTCTCAGCCCACTTCTCAAAGCGAGCTTTTTCTGCCTCGATATCAATAGGCTGTTCGGGCGCTTGTTTGCGTGGACCAGATCCTGGCTTTGGCGCTTTGTTTTGCTGTGCGTTAGACGCAGGCGGTGTTGACTGGTCAGTCTTAGCGGCAACCTGACTATTGTCCACAGTCTGCTCATCTTGAGTTGCTGTATTGTTGATGTATTTGATCGAATCCCAAGCGCCGGTATAAATATCGGCTGAAAATCCTAGCAACGACAAACATTTACTCATCGCATCGGTTAGCGACTTTTTGGGGGCATCTTCATCGGTATATGGAGCACTTGATCTCATCCCGACAAATGGAGTTTGGCCAAATTGGACGATTTCTCCTTTTACGCCATTCCAGACGTACCAGAGTTTGGCTCGGATAATGTGAATGACCTCCTTGCCAACCTGTAGGTCATTTACCAAAAGAGGGGCTCCCTCCTGAAATTTCTCCTCCACGATATCCAATCCCCATCCAATGCCCATCGGACCAAAGGCTTGCGTAGCTTTTTGAGCCAAGTAAGTAGGGTTGATTGATGATCCAGTGAACCCCGAACGCTGAAATTGCTTCACATAGGCTGGATCGGTGGTTTCAACCTGTGACCAGAGGTCTAGGTTTGTATTGGTGACTGCTTCGTGCTCTTGCTCAACTGCTTGGTTTTTGTCGCTCATGATCGACTCTCCCTGTACGGCAACGGCGAAATGCCATTGAACGGGCTGGAGATGTAAGAATTAATGAAATTGCAAAGGAAAACACCTCCGCTTTACGCGAGAGGTGTTTAGGTGTTAATTAAGACTTGGTAATGGCATCCAGTGAGTTACCCGATATCCCATATCTTCGAGCGTCTCTGAGGAGTCCGCAGCGTGCCACTCATTGTGTTTCTCGATCGGAAAATCGATCGCAAACGCAATGCTACACGAGGCTAATGAACCTTCACCGCAATCACGCTTCACTAGCACCCGTTCTCCAGCAATTCGCGGGCATGTAGCGATTGGTTGCCACTCATGGGCCTGTTTAGGTGCTGTTGTGGTGGATTTTCTTTGCTCAGACTCCGCTATACAGTGTTCGGCAATGCTGAAGGCGATTTTTGCATCTACCGTGCCGCCCGGATAATTTTTTCGGGGATCGGCTAATACTCGGCCTTGGATGACCCCGGCGAGAGCCGCCATCGCAAATTCATCGAGCAAGGTTTTACCCCAGTTCTGTGCAGATACCCCTGATATCGGTTGCTCCAGTGCAAATTGCACATCTGCGTAAGCCTCGAAAATCGTTGTGTGATGCGCACTACCTTGAAGTAGGGACTGCGCTAAATCCAGCGCAGATTTGGCTATATGCAATGCCAAACGGTAATCGGTGGGTTTGTGTTTCATGTCCATCTCCAATAAATTTAGTCAAGCGAGTTGTTGACCATCAGAGATGTACTTCGATCATGTATTTCCACTTTTGGCAAAAAAAAGATCCTTCAAGCGATGAAGCGAGAAGGATCTGGTGATTATGACGTAAGCGTTGGAAGTGACTCTGACTGTATTAATCGAGCAAGTCTGTCACGGCCGGCCCGAAGTTCCGCTAAGCCGCCCTGATTGCGCCAGAGCGTGACCGCAGCGATGATTTCAGATTCCTCTGGGCCAATGCTGTTGGCGCGGCTATAGTCATCAGGGCTCATCCCAATAAACCGATAGTAGTTCAGCGCCTTAAACCGACGTTTGTCGGTCTCAATTTCGAGGCATTTATCAAAATATTGCAAGGCTTTCTCCAGGTCTTGGACTCCGCCTTTATCGCGCCATCTTGAACAATATTTAACAATATTGCCTTCCAGGTACGAAAGATCGTTGGCGATGATGAAGTCCCACGGTTGAATCACCTTAGAGACGTAGTGAGTACCACCAACCTGGTGACTAGAAGGCGCTCGTTGATTTGTATTCGTTTGCATGATCATTCCTTTTGTGAAAAAAAACGCGCTTGGTTGCGCGCACAAAATAGAGATGTCACGGATGAAAAAAAACACCCTCAAGCCGCTAGGCGAGAGGTGTGGTAACTAGCGCCGTTGGTCAAGGCTAGGTTCTATAATCAAAACACTATCAAGCCACATGACTTCAGTCGAAAGTTGCCTTTAAATAGGCAAAAAAAACACTGCCGATTGACGACAGTGTTGTTGTTTACCAGATGGGCATTACCCCGTGATATGAGTCATTCGTTGCAAATGCCCCTAAATCAATATCAGTTACGGTGATAATTCCTTTTTTCTCCGGAGAGTTGGGCCAGCTGGGATCCCAGTCGCTCGTTCGCTTCAATTTGAATTGCTTGGGCAAAGACCACATACTTGTTAGTCCACATAGCTCCATCACAGCTTCGACAATTTGGCTTCGTAAGTCTGATGTTGACTCAAGATAATCTCGCCCATGAATAGAATGAAGTCTCCCACCGCTAAGCCGAAGCTGTAGCGGGGGTTTCTTGGGTCAACGACCAGAGCGTTGGGGTGTTTCCACCCACACGACTTACCTCGGTCTCACCAAGCGTAGGTGGCA
>Ga0007876_1000158_pt1 | contig 28768 bp, 13 predicted proteins | sample CryBogCBH24Aug09_FD_70958 | JGI IMG/M metagenome (GOLD analysis project Ga0007876, IMG submission 70958) | Freshwater microbial communities from Crystal Bog, Wisconsin, USA - CBH24Aug09 | ecosystem: Environmental > Aquatic > Freshwater > Lake | place: Crystal Bog, Wisconsin, USA | collected...
TGTTCTTGCTGTTCTTTAATAGCTTCTACTAACAATGGCACAACCTTTTCATATTGGACAGTTTTGTAATTTTCTCCGGATTTACTAGTATCATCAGGACCGGCATCAAACGGGGCACGTTTGACTGCTTCTGGCAACACTGCTTCAACCTCATCAGCAAATAATCCAACAATCCTTAGATTTTTGTCATAACCAAAAGTTACAGCAAGATCGTTTGGATTGTATGTAATACCATTTAATTTTAACACTTTACCTAGCGCATTGTCAATAGATTTGACATTTTCTTTTAATCTACGATCCGAATAGTATGCTGTAATTTCACCGGTACTAGTTAATGCACTAGCGTTAAATGCTATCCAAGCTGTGCTCATCTTTGATGGTGGGGTACTTGTAGTCGTGGCAGCTCCAAACCAAAACGCATTTGCAGCCAACCCTAATGCTCCAGTAGTACCGGTAATACCAAAGCCAGCACCTATTTGTCCATTACGTGTTAACCCGTAATAGCTGTAGTTATTGGCATCAGCCGGTTCAGATACTGACATTGTACCGTATGGATCGTTTGAGCCTCCGTTACCCGTTACCTGTATGAATGCAGAAGCAAAGTATGTGTTAGCGGATACAGTTGTGCCATTATATGTGAATGCGGAACTGCCAGTTATTGAGTTAGTGCCGTTATAGTAAGCGACATCTGTAGAAGCCGCAGTTCCAACTGTACCAGCCTGACCTGTAGTACCCTGGTTACCTTGTGTACCTGTGGTACCTTGTTGGCCTGTGGTACCTTGGTTACCTATTGCACCCTGTGTACCAGTACCGCCCTGTGTACCTGTGGCACCTTGGTTACCTGTGGCACCTTGGTTACCAACACTACCCTGTGTACCTGTTGCGCCTTGGTTACCAGTTATACCTTGTGTTCCTTGGCTACCTATACTACCCTGATTGCCGTTTGCGCCTTGGCTACCCGTAGCACCTTGGTTACCAGTAGTTCCTTGGTTACCAACAGTACCCTGTGTACCAGTTGCGCCCTGTGTTCCCTGAGTTCCTTGTAAACCAGCGTCAACAATTGTCCAAGAAGCAAATGTACCACTACCACCTAAGTTACTTTCAGAGAACACTAGGGCAGTACCAGTGAAGGAAGTAATACTACCTTCCATGAAGTTAGTTGGGCTGGCAGTAGCAAAAATTCTTACACGTTGGCCAGCAGTAAACGCTGTTGTAGAACCAGCAGTCAAGTTGGTTGTAAAGTTAAAAGAACCAGTACCAATTGTGTTACTTGATGCACTGGTTAATCCATAATAACCCATACCAGTGGTACCACTACCACCAGTAATACCTTGAATGCCCTGAGTTCCCTGTGCGCCAGTAATACCTTGAATGCCTTGGGTTCCTTGTGCCCCAGTGGTGCCTTGTGCGCCTGTAGCGCCTTGAGTGCCACCTGTACCTTGATTACCAAGTATACCCTGTGTTCCTTGTACGCCTTGAGTACCTTGTGCCCCAGTGGTTCCCTGTACGCCTTGAGTACCTTGTGCCCCAGTGGTTCCCTGTACGCCTTGAGTTCCCTGAGTTCCTTGGGCGCCTGTAGTACCCTGTGTACCAGTTGCGCCCTGTGTACCTGTAGTACCTTGGCTACCTGTAGGACCAGTTTGTGGTGCTTGGAATTGTAGTTGGTTTGTAGTACCACTCATTGCCAACACCCAAGTCGCTGTGGTAGCGTTGACTTGAGGGAAGATTAATGATAGTGGGTAATTAACAGTTTGACCAGCCGCAATAGTTAATGCGGCAGCCGCGCCGTTTGGATTGGTAATAATAACGTTGTTAAAGTTAGTAGCAGTCACCCCGCCACTAAAATAACCAGCGCCACCAACACTTAAAAATTCACTACCAACTCTAGTAGGAGTATTGAGTCCAAACCAACCATTGTCTTGTAAGTAGAAATAATCAGTAACAGTACCAGCTTGGTTTTTAGCAATACGATATTGCCAACCTGAACCGTCTGTACCAAATTCTTGTCTTACACTGATTGGGCTACCAGTAGCAGGTGTAGTACTGTTAGTAAGTAAACGACTAGCACCAGGCCCAGAAGCCGCACCAACATTCAAATAACCGGTTGAAGTTGTATTACCATTTAAGTATGATCCACCAGATACTACAAATGATGATCCAGCATTTGGAGTTAATGTAGCTACTGAGAACGGATTACTAATTGATACGTTTGTGCCATCAAATCTAAAATAAGCAGATGTACTAAGTCTAGTATTGGTAAATGCCAATGTAGGGTTGCCCACAATCGTATCATCACCCTGTAACACCAAGTTACCAGTACTACCAACATATCTTTGTAGGGTCAATGAATATGCTGGATTGGGCACAGTTGACCCTGTACCAACTCCCCCTGGACCAGAAATATATACAGTGCCAGTACCAATAATAAAACTACTGGTAGTGTACTCTGTCATTGATGCCGCCGCAATGTTGTTTGCGTTGACAAATGTTGGATAATAGTAGCCAGTGGCGTTTTGAGCCTGTGTATATACTTGATAAGCTGATTGCGCTGTACCACTGATTGATCCAGCTGTCAATGTACCGCTAACTACCAAATTGGTAGCAGTTAGTGTACCGTTTACATACGCGCCGCCGTTGACGCTCAATCTAGCGCCAGAGTAGGCGCTAGCTACACCTATGTCTAAATTACCACCAGTGTCTAATCTAAAATATTCTGTACTGTTGGCGCTAAAAACGATAGGAAGCCCGGTGACATTAAACGTGCCAGTAGTTATAGCTCCTGCCAAGTTTTCTAAAAACGTTAAATTACTAGCAATGGTCATCAGTGTATCCTAAATTATAGTGTATTTACCAAAATTATTAAGCCTGTGGTTCGCCCCAACGTAATGTTAAATTAGCGTAAATTGGGTTACCTGAAGTCAAATATACGTTGACGAACAACACGTCTGGACCATTTGGATAACAGTTTCTACCACCAATAGGTGTATTTGTCAACTCTTTCAAGTTACTTAAATCAAGTACGTCTCGCTCCTGTGGGCTACTAACGAATGAGAACACAGTTTCACCTGGTTGAGCAAATCCAGTTCTTGTAAAGTTAATAGTTGTAAAGTTATTAATTTGGCCAATTGTATAGTTGCTTAAAGTTACTTGGTTTGTACTTGGATTAATATAAGTTACCACAGTTCCACCAGTAATACGTGCGCCGTTATCATTTGTGATATAAACAGCATCGCCTGGGTTAATACCGTTTGTACTGCTTAAAGTAAGTATGTTACTGTTGACTGGAACCGTTCCACTAACTGTGTAGCTATTTGTGGCAGTATTATCAAATATAATACCCTGGCCTTGAGCAATTTGTGAGAAGCTAGGTTGACCAGTTTGTAAACCAGTGTTACCTAAACTTTGCCAATTAATGTTATTAAAGTTACTTGGATAATTTTGTGGGTTAATAACACCCTGCACAACCATGGCACAGTTGGTATTAGTAGATCCACCCGCTGTCACTTCCAACGCTTGCAATCTCATCTGCGCACGATTAATAAGATCTCGCACCCCTAAGTCGCCTGGAATAGCGTTACTTACACTTGGTGCCAATCTAATAGCAAATGTTGTAACTGGGATTGTACTAACTTGCACGTTGGTAGCAACATAGTTAAAAATGTATCCACGATCATCATCAAATCCGCCGTCAGCTAAGAACGCAGAACCCCAGTGACTTAATTGTGGACTTGCTGTTTGACCTACCAATATAACACCAGTACCTGCTGTGTGAGCGGCTGCGGAACTTCCAGTAAACGCTCTAAGTTGGCCAGCAGTAAACTGATTTAATGTGTAAGCACGTGTCAATCCGTTTAATGTATTAGTTGTCGTTGTTACACTGGTATAGTTGATAATTTCTTGATCAATCATAACGTTTCCACCATTTTGTGGAAAGTATGTTGCATCAGTAACTGTCATTACAGTATCAGTTGTACCAATAGAATTGGTTAGTGTACTGTGCCAACCTTCGTTAATAACTTGATAACGAACAGGCATGTTACCAGTACGCATATATGCTTCTGTGTTAACGTTACTATTCTTCATACGGTGAACAGTGATGTAGTTACCATCTGGACCACGTAGCATCCAGTCAATAAAACCAGCACCGTACCAAGTCCATTGCAAACCAATCATCTGCATTTTGTTGACGTTAATTTGGTAACCACTTGGATTATAGATACCATTGCTACCATCACAACGGTCCATATTCCATGCACTTTGTGGAACTAATTTATCTTGTATTTTTACAATCTTAGCACCGTTGGTATTAATTGCACCACGGAATTCTGGATTGACGTACAAAGTATTATCGTTAGGCACGCCAGTAACAACGTGTGTCATACCTTTTAATACAATACGATCACCAGCCGTTAATTGTTGAGTGTAGCGACTATTACCACCTTGAATAACGTGGCTACCAATAGTAGCAGTTACCAAACCAATAATGTTAGCTGTACTTGTACGTTGACCAATGGCCATTTGTTGACCATCATATTGCCAGTAAACGCCGTTTTGGTCATCAAATGTGCCTGCACGAACTGTTGCTCCATACCAGTTTTGTATACTTAGTGTACCTGGAGCACCGATTGTCGGAGTTGTACTGCCCAATGTTGTAGTTGCTAGTACAGTTAATGTACGTTCATCAACAATACTGTTAACAGTATATGTGCCATTATAGCCACTTGTACCGATGCTACTTATCACAACAACAGCACCTGCTTGACAGCCATGGTCGTTATCATCTAACACAATGGTAATTATGCTTCCTGGTGTAGTACCTGCGGCTGTAATACTTCTAATATTATAATTAGGAGCAAATAGCGCACCAGTGTTATAGTTAATACCTTTACCAGACTGATAACGCAAGTATTTTTTACTTTGACGAATAGCGTCCATACCTGGTGCAGGACCTCCAGTACCTAACTGCACGCCACCATCAAATGGTCTGTGATAATAGTAACTATCTGTTCTTGGATATAAGAATCCAGTAGGAGTACCTGTAATTGTACCAACGTTACGTGCTGGATAAGTGAATGTTGTTGTACTTGGTACACTACTGATATAAGAAGGACCTTGAGCAAATTTATGGTTATTACTACCGTTATCACTATTAATTACAGCAATGATAGGATCGCCTGGCATAAATCCATGAGGATCTGTTGAAGTTACAGTAATTGTACCAGTAGAGCTTGCACCAGAACCAGAAACCACAAATGTCACGTTGGTTAAACTTGAGCCAGTGTAAAATCCACCTTTACGTACCACGGTAGATTGTTGGCTAATAACTGTTCCACTACTTGCACCAACTTGACCTTTGGCATAGTAACTGAACTGAGTCGAGCTTGTTACACTATCAACAATAAAAGAACCACCTGCACGATCATAACTGGCCACAGTTTGTAGTAGTGCGTTAACTGTTACCGCGGATCCAGTTGTCAATCCGTGTGGGTAATTTGTAGTAACTGTAATTAAACTTTCAACACCTGGTTGAAATCCACTTGCCCAGCTGGCATCTGATGTAATTTGAGCAACAGATAAATCAGTTCCTGGAGTTTCATATATACCGGGGTATCCACGTAGTTGACTTAATGTCTGCCACTTGGTAGGTTGTTGTCCATACTCAAAGTCAGCATCAATCATACTTTGTGGCTGTGCCATACGTGTACGTTCAAACGCATCTGTACCTAGTGCCCAAGGACGAGTAATTACAGCACCTTGAGCGTTTTCTGTATAAATTTGTAGAACATCAGTACTAGCCATACCTGTGGTGCTATAGGCTAATGTAATAGTTGTTACACCATCACTACGCATTATTTCCGATGGAAATGCTGTACTGTTACCACGAGTGAATGATACAGTTGTACCGCTAAATGTGTTGCTGGCAAAGTTGTAAATTACCGTATTTCTAGTAACGTTGGTAATAACCAAAATTTGCTCTAATCTTACGTTCCCTGGAATCTGGATAGTACCTGATCCTGCACCCCCTGGAGTAAAAATATATTGTCTTACGAGTTGTTTAGCCATTTTGCTACTATCCTATTAATAATTAAATTCCCATTACCACAGCCATTGCTGATGCTAATGCGGTAATATCTTGTCCGTTTTGTTGTAAACTGCCTGTTACGTTCAGGTTACCATTTATTGTTCCACCACTACTACTTATAGCGTTAGTAATGCTGACCGAGTTAAAGCTGACTACACCAATTACTGTGCCGTTAGTTGGGATAGCACTGAATATAATGCTTGTTCCATTGTTTGCGGTATAACTGGTTGGGCTTTGTAGTGTACCATTTTGGAATACTTGAACAGTTGCGGTGTTGTAACTTGTGGCAAAAGTTGTAGTTGTTCCGTTACTTGTATACTGATTGAACGAGTATGCTTGTTGTCCGCTTGGGTTAAATGTCTGTTGACTAATAACTTGAACAACGTCATTTAAGTTACGTGGTATAGTTAATACAATTGAACTGCCGTTACTTGCTGTAAAGTCTGTACCATTGTTTAAACTTAAACCGTTTACAAATACTTGTACTTGGCCAACTACATATCCGCCACTGATAGCAAAAGTTGTTTGTCCCGCAGTGGCTGTAAACGATTGAATGCTGTTTGGTAATAATTGTGTACCATTGGCATATACTGCACCAGCATACAAACTACCACCAACACCAACACCACCTGCTACAATTAATGCACCAGTTTGTGTAGATGTAGCACTTGTAACACCTGTAATAACGTGGTTAGTGCTGGTAACACCACCCATTGTAACAACACCACTGGTTGCATTAACAAAGAAACTTGATGTTGTGAATAACTGTTGTGATGTGGTTGTGTTTAAATTATTACCACTGACAAATGTTGGATAATAATTTGCAGTAGTATTAGACGCTTGTGTAATTATTGTACTTGCTGTGTTTGCAGAACCTGCACTACCACTAAATGTACTTGTATTAACTGCCCAAGGACCAACAAACAAGTTAGTTGCAGTCAATACACCAGTTACATTAATATTTCCGTTACTTGGATTAATACTAAAACTGCTTGTTGTATACTCTATTTGACCAATGTTAGTTGATGTATTGAGAACACTTACAAATGTTGGATAATATGACCCAGCGGCATTGGTTACTTGAGTAACCACAGAACTAGCAGTACTAACGATTGTACTTAATGTACCAATAAATGTACCGTAGAATGTGGTAGCAGTTACTACTCCGTTGACATTCAACCCAGTAGCATTAATAGTCGCGGCTTTTAAGTTAGCATAACTTGCGGCCCATTGATAACCAGTTGCACCGCCAGTAACGTTACCAATACGTACTGTATTGTCTGAAGCGTTGGTATCCGGACCTACACCCCAATATCCACCACTTGCCCAAATACCTGCATATTGTGGCACGCCTGCGGCTGTAGAATACTTGCCGTTAAAGAATACAAATGGATTTGCAACACCTGTTAATGCTGTTCCAGCATTGCCTAATTGTACAACACTGCCGTTGACCACACTGTTAAGAACAGATGTAGCACCACCTAACAATATGTTACTATTTGCATCAAGTAGTAAAGATGTTGCTGTGTTGTTGACGTTAAACGTCATTGAAGTTGGACTTGTATAGTTAGTAGCAGTTAGTACACCACTAATGTATGCACCACCGGAAACACCTAAACCACCAACAACAACTAGTGTTCCAGACGATGCAGAACTAGCTGGGCTGTTCGGAGGATTTACAAACATAGCAACTGAGGCATTGGTTACAGTGGTTGTTATACCATTGGCCAGTACAAATCGCATCTGTGTACCGCTGGTCAATGTACCAAATACCAAGTCACCTAAACCTGCTGTGGCATTTTGACCAACCATTAAGTAACCGTCGTTTGGTCCGACTGTTTGACCCAAGCTATATAACTGTGTGCCATCAAAGGTACTGCTGGCAATACCCATGTCAATGTATGCAGAACTTAGGCTAACGTTATCTGCTGAAGCAACGATATCAGTTGATGCTTTTGCGCCTGGGTTAATGTTTTGTACATTAACTTCCATGTAGTTGTTCAAGTTACCAGTGGCCTGGATCATTGTCTGCGGGAATGGAACATACCCTGTTACACCCGCATACAATGCTCCGTTACCAGTACTATCACCGTAGAACGTACCACTGTTAGCACTTACCAAATTTTGGAATATCACACTGGTAGCAGTAATAACTCCGTTGACTTGTAAATTGCCGTTTAAATATCCGTTACCATTAATGTTGAATCCACTATTACCACCAATACCACCAGCAACATACAAAGCATTTGATGAGTATGAACTGGTACTGCTTAATGTACTAGATACGTTTAATGTTAAAACTGTTGGATTACTTGTATAGCTTGGAGCACTTAATCCATTACTTTGTAATAATTGTCCAGTTGTACCAGTACTAGAAAAACCAGTTGATCCTGGGCTTACTTGGTATGGAATACTTCCAGCAGTGCCACCAGCCAAGTTTGTAGCAGTAGTAGAACTACCTGCACTTAATCCGCTTGGCAACACCCATGTAGCAGTTGAGCCACTTGCATATAAAATTTGTCCGCTAGTTCCAATTGGAATATAAGCAGTTGTGCCTGCGGCACTTTGAATTGGAATACTACCTGCTGTTCCACCTGTCAAGTTTGTAGCGGTTGTGGCCAATGTGGCCGTGCCAGTTAATACACCAAAAAATGTTGTAGCAGTAATCACGCCTCCAACATAAACACTTCCACCAATACCCACACCACCTGCAACTTGTAGCGCACCTGTATTAGTTGAACTAACTGGTGTTGTACCAGTAATAATATGGTTTGTCGATGTTACTGTGCCAACTGTATAAACAGCATTAGCGTATAATGTACCACCAATACCCGCACCACCAGCGACAATTAATGCACCAGTTGCAGTTGACGTAGATACGGCTGTTGAATATATTGTAGTAATACCAGTGCCATCAATCTGTAATCTAGTAGTAGCACTTGTTTGTATAATGAACGGTTGATTTTGAGTTACAGTTATATATCCGTTGGTGCTATTTGCACCAATTTTAGTACTGTATACTAGATCTTTTGTTCCAACATATAGATTTGCGTCTGTACTACCGTAGAATTGAGCAATAGCACCACTGCTGTTAGGTGCACCATATGTCAATATTCCTGGGTTTCCAATACCAATATTTAAAAATGCATTTGTACTGGTAACGGATAAACCACTGGTGGAGGTCATTATGCCACTGACGAATAATCCGCCGCCAACCCCAACCCCACCTGCTACTTGCAATGCACCTGAAGATGCAGATGTAGTTCCTGTAGTTGAATAAACTGATAAATTACCGTTGGTATCCAACTGCATTCTAGTAACACCAGGAGTAAACCAACGGAACGTACCGCTATAGTTGTCTATTTCCCAGTTTTGTGCAGTATTGCCATTAAAGAAACCAGCTCTAGGACTCGGTGTTCCTGAACCCGATATACCAATAAACACACCTGATTGCGTTGTATTTTCGTTAAATGCACCGGCAAACTGTCCGTATCCGCCTACAATTACATTATTACCAATACCCACACCGCCTGCAACTTGTAACGCTCCAGTAACTGTTGTCGTAGCACTTGTTACTCCAGTGATAATTTGATTTGTACTAGTAACGGTCGCACCTACAAATAGTCCGCCACCAATGCCAACACCCCCGGTTACTTGTAATGCACCGCTTGTAGCTGAGTTTGATGATTGTGTTGATATAATTCTTACATTACCTACACCGTTAGTTAAAATAACACTACCTGTAGATTGATTATTAATTCTTACATCAGTATTTGTTGTAGTTGAAGCATTATTAATCCATAAATTGCCATCACCAATTGCATGAATATGGAAATTGCCATCGTCAAACATTTGACCATGTGTACCAATATAAACGCCGCCTGGGTTCCCGCCTGCTACCTGCAATGATCCACCAACATTTATAGCACCAGTGGCCGCGTTGATGTAGAAACTGCTAGTTGTGTATTCTGTTTGATATGTAGCAGCCAAACTATTAGCACTAACAAATGTTGGATAGTAAGTACTGTTTGCTATCTGCGCTTGTGTTTGAATGTTGATTGCGTTTGTAGCAGTACCTGCACTTAATCCGCTAAGTGCTTGCCATGTAGCAGTGTTACCAGCAGCCGCTGTTAAAACATAACCAGTAGTGCCTTGTGGGATGAATGCTGTTGTGCCTGCGGCACTTTGAATTGGAATACTACCAGCCGAGCCGCCAGTCAAATTGTTTGCACTAGTTGCAGTGCCTGTTACATTTCCAGTTAATGCACCAACGAATGATGTAGCTGTTACACTTGCACCGACAAATAGCCCACCGCCAATGCCAACACCGCCTACAACTTGTATGGCTCCAGAATTGGTTCCAATTGTTCCTGTTACTGATAGAACTGTGGCCGTATTCTCGACCACAAGCCCTTTTCTGACTCTAAAGTCAGAGGTTTGTGCTGTTTGCGCCATTTATCGCTTCCCTTTCCACGTAACGGCTGTTACTGATATTTTATTTATTCAAATAATTGTATTTGTACATAAAACAATAGGGGCAAAGCCCCTATTGTTTCATTATTTTAATATTAAATTATGATAGATGTACGTTGCATCTTAATGTTCATAGCAGTTGGGCTTGTTGGTGTAAATTTCAACACCACGTTAGTTCCACTAAATGCCGCATCAAATGTTCCAAGTTCGCCGTTATTAGTGATAACTCCAAACTCAGTCATGTAAATGTTGTTTGTACCATCATGGAACAACATGATCTTCTCAACATGGATACTTGGGAAGTCTGTAATTTGAACCATGTACTCTGCACTTCTGTATGTACTTGTACTGAACGCATCCAAATACTGTGTAACGCCAGCTTGTGCGGCTAAAATTGTGTTGCTTGAATAACCAGCTTCAACAAAGTTGTTACCAACGAAGTCGTTAACTGTTTGGTTAGTTGTACCAGTAGTACCAGCGTAAACAGTTCCTGCAACAGCAATATTACCTGCTACACCAACACCACCAGTTACAAGCATTGCCTGGCCACTTGTTGCGTTTGTACCGTTAGTTGCAGTTGTTACATAAACTACGTTAGTTAATGTTGTTACACCGTTTAATACTGTACTTGTTGAAACGTTCAAGTTAGTAATTACAGCACCACCAGCAACAGTTAAGTTAGTTGCTGTTAAGTTAGCAAAACTTACTGGATTGTTTAATGTTAAACTACCAACTTGTAAGTTACCGCTAATTACTGCGGATGTAGCTGTTACTACTGTAGCAGTAATGTTACCAGTTACTACCAAACTACCGCCAACTGTTTCATTACCAGTTACGTTTAGTGTTGTAGCTGTTACAATAGCACCTTGAATGTTACCAGTAACTACTGCTGATCCAGTTACGGCTAATGTTGTAGCTGTTACAATAGCGCCTTGGATGTTATTTGTAACTACCAAACTACCACTAACTGTTTCATTACCTGTTACCGCCAATGTTGTAGCTGTTACAATAGCGCCTTGGATGTTACCAGTTACTACTAAACTACCACCAACTGTTTCGTTGCCTGTGAAGTTTACGTTGGTACCTGTAATAGTACCGTTAACAACCAATCCACCGTTAATACCAACACCGCCAACTACAGTTAATGCACCAGTGTTAGTACCGTTTGTACCAACGACACTGTTAACTGCCAATGTGCCAGCTACTGTTTCATTACCAGTTAGAACTAAGTTTGTAGCAGTTACAGTACCACCAACAAACAAGCCACCGCTAACACCAACACCACCCGTTACTACTAATGCACCAGTAGCAGTTGATGTAGTTGGAGTTTGTACTTGGTTAACATACATTACCACAGTGCTTGTGTTAGGCAATCCAGAAGTTACGCTAGCAGCCGCAACCACAAAACGCATCTGTGTGCCAGTTGTTAATGTACCAAATACCAAGTCACCAGGAGCGTTAGCAGTTTGGTTGTTTTGGCCAACCATGATGTAACCATCATTAGGACCTAATACTGTACCTAAACTATAGTTCTGTGTACCGTCCCATTTACTGCTAGTAATACCCATGTCAATATAGGCACTACTTGTGGTAACGTTATCAGCACTGGCTACAATGTCTGTACTTGCTTGTGTTCCTGAGTTAATGTTCTGGACATTAACTTCCATGTAGTTGTTTAGGTTACCAGTAAACTGGGCCATTGTTTGTGCAAATGGAGTATAACCTAATACACCTGCATACAATGCTCCATTACCAGTAGCATCACCATAGAACTGAGCGTTTGTACCAGTAATGTTGTTTAATATTACGTTTGTACCAGTAACAGTACCAAAGATTGTTACGTTACCATTTAATACAGTTGTACCGTTTACAGTCAAACTCTTATCAATGCCAACACCACCAGCTACATATAAAGCATTAGATGCGTTAGTTATTGTGCTTGCATTTAAACTTGAAACAACCAATGTTGTAGCAGTAACGTTTTGACTGAATGTAGCACTACCGTTTGGAACTGTTAATACAACTCCAGTTCCAGTAATGTTTACGTCAATAAATGTACCAGTGTTTCCACCTAATTTTTCGCCACCAACATACAATGAACCGCCAATGTAAACATCTTGTCCAACACCAATACCACCAGCAACTTGCAATGCACCACTAGATGTACTTGTAGCGTTTGTTACACCTGGAATTGTAATATTAGTTGCAGTTAATGTTTGGTTAGCCGCACCATATGTTAACCCAGCACTGAATGCAGTATTGCCAACAGCACTTTGATATGGAACTTGTCCAACAGTACCACCAGCAATGTTAGTTGCTGTTGTGGCTTGTCCAGCTGAAATACTTCCTAATGTGCTCCATGTTAGAGCACCACCGATCATTTGTAGAACTGTACCGTTACTACCAGCTGATAAGAACGCAGTAGTATTTGCCGCACTTTGATAAACTAGTGCTGCCGCAGAGCCGCCATATAAGTTAGCACCTGTACCAATTGCTTGGCTACCAGGCCCACCAAAATAACCGACAAAGTTACTGGCTGTAGTAACACCACCAACAAATAATCCACCACCAATACCAGCACCACCAGCTACTTGTAAAGCGCCAGTGTTTGTACTGTTAGTACCAACCAACCCTTGTACTTTTAAACCACCGCTACTAGCACTGTTTGGTACAATCCAGCTACTTACGCCATCATAATAAAAACTTGTGTATGCAGTACTTGAGCTAGCACCAATATAGATACCAGCTTTGGTAGCCATTAGAGCAGTTGTTGAACCAGTACTTAAAACTAATGCGTTTTCACCAGCGTTAACTGATGAACTGTTGACAACAAATTGTGTTCCGTCAACATATAAATCACCTGCCAAATATGTTGTACCACCAACATATAAATTACCACCAACGCTTGCGCCGCCGTTTGGAACTTGTAATGCACCAGTACCTTGTCCAGTAGCCGGAATACTTGCACTAGCAACTACAACACCTGTGGATGTCATACCATTTAGGTATGTGCCGCCACTTACCGTCAACGTTGTAGCAATTGTAGCACTACTATTAACAACTAGTTGGTTGTTTAAGTATGTAATGCCATAAATTGTTGCAGTATTGCCAACAATTAAATTTTTGCTAATTGCGGCACCGCCAGCAACTTGGAACGTGCCAGTGTTTAACCCGTTAGTATATGTAGCTGTGGTAACAATGCCTGTACCTTCTACAGATAAACCAGATCTAGTTATAAAATCTTTGGTAAGTGATGTTAGTGCCATTTAAGTATATTCCCTTTTTCTTAGAACGCGGACATCGTTGTTCTTAATATCTTTATAGTTGTTGTTGCTAGGTTAAATGGCGTAAAATATAATCTCACGTTATTATCCCCTTCAACATCAGCCGAAAATTCTCCTAATTCCCCATTAGTAGATAAAATTGCATATTCTGTGGAATATACTGTTCCTAAACTATCTACTAACAATAAAATCTCAATCGTTTCAAACTTCGCATTATATCCACCACCTGATTCTACTTGAATTAGGTATTTTGCAGATCTATACTGCAAACTATTATAGATGTCTATAACCGTCGTCGCTGTTGTATTTATGACTATTTGGGAAGAAGTAATGTTTGAGGCCGCAAACTGTAAGGCACCCCCTACAGAAAAATTACCCTGAACTGCGGCTCCAGAACTTACTATAAATGCTCCAGTACTTGTACCAGTAGACTGGGTAGGATTTGTAAAATATACCACTTGATCTGTAACTGAACCACGTTGAGTTACAGATTCCAATGTACTAATATTACTAATGGTAAGCACTGATGGAGTAGTGACTGTGGCAGTGATTAAGATATCTGGTCCAGAATCCACCACGCTAAAGAAGCTGGCTGTTGTAAGAACTTGGTGGTTGTTTAAGTATAACTGCCCGCCAATCCACACGTCTTTGGCAATACCAACACCGCCATCAACAATTAAAGAACCAGTGGCTGTGCTAGTTGCATTTGTTTGCCCAGTAATTACCACTTGGTTAGCATTAATTGTTCCTTGAGCGTTAGAGAAGAATAAATTTCCACCTAACCATAAATCTTTGGCAATACCAACACCACCATCAACAATTAAAGAACCAGTTGTAGTGCTAGTTGAGTTTGTTGTTCCTGTAATTACTACTTGACTTGCGCTGATTACGCCTTGAGCACTAGAGAAATATAAGTTTCCACCCAACCATAAATCTTTTCCAATGCCAACTCCACCAGAAACAACCAATGCACCAGTAGTTGTACCAGTTGAATTTGTATAGTTGTTTATAAAAATTGTAGAAGTTGTACTGTTGCCTCTGCCAGTAACAGATTGCAAGGTACTTGTATTCCAAATTGTAGCAGTACTTCCATAAACCACTACCGCAGTATCAGTACCAGCTACAATATTGTTAATACCTGAACTTGTATTAGCCTGTGAAATATACTGATAAATTGTGGCACTGGTAATAATTTGTGCGCCACCCAATGTAGAAGTGTTGCCAACTATTGTTATACTTGTTGCTGTAATAGTAGGATAGGTAGGACTTGCTGAAACATAAATGTTCCAAGCAGTGCCGTCCCACTGATATGTGGTTCCGCTAGATGTTGTATATAGTTGGCCTACTGTTGGGTTTGATGGAAATCCTAATGACATATTCTTTTACTCTTTATAGTTGTGCAATCTGTATCCAGAAAGATCCAGACCCATCGTTAATGTATTGGTAATATCTCAACGTATTTAAGTTAGCCCAGAAATCACCAATCCTTGGACTAGACGGTGCAGTGGCTTGAACTGATATTCTCGGTGTATATAGCAAATAATTTTGTTGCGAGTTACCATCTTGACTGTAGATACTGCCATGTGTACTAATACCACCATTTGGAACCTGTAATGCACCTGTACTGGTACTAGACGCTGGAACGGCTGCGACAATAGTTGCTGTTGTAAATGTAGCACGTTGAGGAATAGAAGATCCAATAACTATGTTGTCCATAGTTCCAGTACTTCCAGGATTAACTGTAACTGTTCCAGTTGTTGGAGCAAGGATCACTGATCCAAACCCATTTGCAACTAAGTTTCCGCCAACAAATAAACTGCCAGTAAGACCTGCACCACCTGATACTTGGAAAGATCCAGTAACAGTACTAGTGGATTCATCCCCTAGGCCGACACCTAAATCTGAGTTAATTTGTGTGTAACCAGTTCCGTTGTAATAAAATACTGCACCAATAGCAATTTGATTGTCTGTAGCATCTTGTAATGTTCTACCATAAATGGAAACGTTGTTGTTTCCGCTACGCATATTTTGGCTAACTTGGTTACCTATGAATAAGTTGTAGCTCCCTGTAGTAAATTTAGGTGCCGCATTGTAACCCATGAAAAAGTTTTGTTGTCCGTTGTAAAAATTAGGAGCAACTTGTGTACCAATACCAATGTTGTTTATTGATAGTGTTTCTTGAATCACTGTTCCGCTGGTAATATAAGCAGGGAATCCAGTAGAGTTAAGTGGGAATAGTAAACCAAAGTCACCGTTTGGATACAATTGGAAGGTGTTAGTAGAAATATATGAAACTACATATACGTTTCCATTTAATTGTGTCGGTCCTTGTACATTGGTAATAATTACTTCTGAACCAGTAGACAAATTATGCCCTGGTACTGTCACAATAGTTTGTGTACCTAAACTAATAGTTGTAATATTTCCAACTGGTAGTAATGGGCGTGTACCTGAATTTTGTAATGCACCATCACCAAGAGCAATGGTGTTAATTATTTGTGTACCAGATTGTAATGCAAATCTACCAATAGCAATACTATTTTCAGCCTGACTCAAACCTTGCAATGCATTGTAGCCAATGACAATACTGTTTTCACCATCTGGTCTTCCGCCACTATACTGTGCGTTACCAGTAAGCACAATGTTGTTTACACTGCCACTACCTTGACCAATTTGTATTCCGTTGACATATACGTCTTTACCAGTGTAAAACCCGTCTCTAATACCAATACCGCCTTCAACTAGTAACACACCAGTGAATGTACTTGTATTTGCTACCGCGCCTGACACCACAACTGTGCCAGTACCAGTACCTATTACGTTAATATTTCTGTCAGGAACATTACTATAAACAGACCCTTGAAAGAATTGCAAATTACCTAAGCTGGATACAAAAGTTACCTGACTGCCTGAGTTGGCAATAAGTGTATAACCAGTACTTGTCGTAGGTGTTGGACCTAACTGGTATTGAGCCTGTTGCAGTTTGGCATACCCAGTTGGTGAGCTTGAATTTAATAACGATCCGCTTAATAGTGATGGCATTCTTATATCCTATTATGAATTGGCTGTTTCAAGTACACTCATTACCAACTGTATTGTTCCTGGAGTATCGCAGTAAGCCTGAACACTGTCTAACTGTTCAACAATCATTTTTCCAGTTAGTGGAGTGCCGGCGTCTGATGCAGGTATACCGTAATTTAGTACCAATGTACTTGTTGTCCGTGCGGCTTGCCCACCATTTCCTTGAGCATCTGCTAAGATTGGTCTATTTCTATAGTGAGCAAAACTTACATAGTGTGTAGCAGTATCTATATTCGACACTTGCGCCATCAAAATAATTGCTGTAACACCAATTGGTGCAGTATAAACTGATGTCCAATTGGTTGCTGTTAGTAACGCTGTTTTAGTTTTAAATGTGTTTAATGGTAATTGTGCCATTTTTTATCCTTTATAGAGCTTCAATAGCTAGAATGAACGGAGTCATGTTAGCAAATAATGATTGTGTAAATGTTCTTCCTGAAATAACACCAGTTGCTTGGCTAATAACCAAACTAGGTCCAATACGGAAGTCACCATTTTGGTCAGTACTTGTGAAGAACACTTTACCTCCATCCAATTGAACTGTTTCATGTCCTTGTACAGGATCTTTTTGTCCTACTTGTGGTAGTGCTCCATAGTTAGTTCCAGCACCTACATATTCAAATACATAACCTGATGCGCTAATATAACTTTGTTGATAAAAATTAACTGTTGCACCATCTGGGAAGATACTTGGATCTGTAACAGATTCGCCCAATTCTACAATATGGTAAGTTCCTGGACGACTCCAATAACTTAATCCTGAATATACTGCATTGTAATTTCCGCCAGTTTCCAAATCATATACCAGTTGTTGCATGATTAATTCAACATCTCGCATACACTTGGCGTATTGTGAACCTGTAGAGCTAGTGCCTAAAATAGATGGATACTTATTCTGAACGTAAGCGTAAACTTCGTTGCCTAAGAATTTTATATTCTGTTCTATTAATGATACAGCTGAACCTACACCGGATGGAATTGAACCAGACTGTGTGATTAAGTTGCTAGGTACTACACTTAGTGCCGCGTTAATAGTAGTTGCGGTAATAATATTGGTTATGTACTTAAATTCTTGGTTAACAAATGGTACAACACCTCCGCCACCAGTTAAACTAGAGTTAACATATTGAGTTGCAGTCGAATATCTAGTGCCAGTAGTGTTGTTAACAATTTGATTAGTCAAGCTATTCAAATAATGTAGTGCATCTACGTGTTGCAATCTTTGGTCAGTCGACGGTCCTTGATAATTTGGATCAGTGTTTACAGACAAAATGTTTGTATTCAACTGATATGGATTATTTGCAACATTACTTGTTTGAACTGTGTAATAAGAATTACCGGTAAAATAAATTGTAAAATAATTGTTATTATCTTTAAATCCGCCGCCACTTGGTAATGCTTGACTCAATGAAATACTACTAAAGTTGACATCAGTTACAACTGTACCAGTTGCACAATACCAAGCACCTACTGTAGGATTAGGTACATAATTTGCAGGGTTAGTTGTAATAGCACCAGTGCTATCAACATAGTTACCAAACTCGTCATGCATGTATGGGAAGTGGTCATATGGATAACCAAATTGGTCTACAATATAAACATTGTTTCCAACAAACACATTTGTGGTATCAACACCTGATAAAGAAATGGTTCCTGTTGTAAGAGTGCTTGTACTTGGTTGAGCGTTTAAGAACCCTGATAAGTTTACTCCATTTTGTGCAAGAAGTGAACTGTTTAGTTGATTGCTGTAATTGTCAGGTGGAACAATTTCCATAATCAAACTTATGTGAGGACGGTTTCCAGAATCAGGAACAAATACTTGGATATTTCCTTGATACGGCCAGTAACCGTTAGGATAGTATTGGTCTAAACCATTAACACCTGGACTAAACGGATATGCTCTGTAAGGAGGATTGTAAATGGTACCACTAAATGCTCTAGATCCATAACCTTTTGCAACCAAGCAAAGGTCACCAAAGTTGGCGTTACTGTTAACAATAGATGCAATACCACCGTTGTCAACTTGAACACCTACGCTGGCAAAAATTGTAAACACGGAAACTAGCTGTGCATAACCATTATTAGTAATATGTACGCCGCGGCCACCTTGTGTTAGTTGAGTAAACGCATCATAAACAAAAGATTGAATTGGACTGCGGACACTAATAACAGCACCGTCAACAAGTGATCCGCCCATCCCACCAATTGGATCTATTTTACGTTGATTCCATGTACTGGTGCTACCTGTTTGTTGCAGGCTTAGTGCATCCATTTGGAAGTCTTGATAAGGGAACACAGTGGTGTTACCAAAATACAATGTAGCATTATCACCAAAGCCAATAGTAGCAGTACTTAATCCAATTAAGTAAGTTCCAGTAGTCAATGTGTTGATGTAAGTTATGGTTGGACCAATCTTAACATCTAAAGCATTTTCACCTGTGGCTGCATAAATGCCACCGTTAGCATATACTGGCGGTGCGGCCGATGGACCGTTATTAATAATAGAAGTAATAATTCCAAAATTACGTGCCACTGCTTGTTGAGGCATGTAATTATTTCCATATTTGAAGAATGGATTTATAACTTGAGTTGATACTGTACCAGTGATAGTTGTTACCGTAGTATTTGCAATAATCTGTGCGCTGATACTAGCAATATAATTAATAGCCGCAGTAGTTGTTGTCAACTGTGTAGAAATATAATTGTAACCTTGGTTCCAATATGAAAGTCCAGCTTCAATAGATTTACTATTACCGCCTAATAAAATATCTTGGCTAACTGCATCAACTAACAAGCCAGTGTCTCTGTAACACAAATCCTGGTTGTAACTAAATGAACCTGAATTGTATGTTTGATCCAAGTACGCTAAAGTTTCTGCAACAAAGAATGTACGGTTAGCTTGAATAATGTTATAAGCATTAATAGCATTGGTACTTGTATTTTGTACTAAAGAAATTGGTGTAAATTCGTAGTTAGCTGGACCATTAATAATAATGTTAGTAAGAGTACTGAACGCTTTATCAATTGTAGGTTGTGTTACCGCTGATACTGGCAGTGTAGTTACTGGTTGAACCGTAGTTTGTAATGGATTGTATCCAACACCACTTGATAAAATAAATGCATCAACAACTGAATTCAAGAAATTAAACGCCGCAACTGTTGCAGGTGCTTCTCTAGGAATTACAGAACTGCTACCATTTTGACTATAGTATGACAATCCACTTTGAATTGCTTGTCTGTTACCACCATATAACAAGTCAAAGCAAACGCTATTGATAATATAACCAATATCTCGACTGCATGTTGCTACGTTGAAACTTGTTATAGGATAACCTAAACCGCCAAAGTTTGTACCTGATGTAATATAAGCAATTACTTCAGACTGCATGTATGGAATGTTGGCCTGTAACAATGCATATGAATCTTGAACGCTCTTAAATTGACTTGCAACACCACTGTTGTTGATAACTTTATCAGTCCAACCTTGTGTATTGCCGCCTAATATGCTTAAAATAATTCCAAATTCATTATTAATTGTGTTAACTTCAGAACTGGTTCCTGGCTCAATGTAAGTTATTTGGGTAGCTGTTGAGAAACGAGATATACCTACTAACGCATCTTGAGCCGCAGTAACATTGGTAATTACCTTGGTAGCAATAGATTGCAAATATGCAATTGCCTGTGTAGTAGTGTTGATCTCTCTAGGTATTTGACCAGTGTAACCTGCTTGGTTATAATATTGTAAACCAGCAAATGTAGACTGACTGAACTGCCCTGTTGGGAATAACAAGTCATTTGAAATACTGTCAATAATAATTCCAGTATCTCGTTCACATTTTACTTTGTTGTATGGTAAGTATGTTGGGCCTTGTGGTTGCACCAAGTTATAATTAATATAATTAATTGTTTGCTCTTGGATGAACGCACGGTTGGCTTGCAATAAAATTTCAGCACTTGCATAGGATGCGTCTGGACCAGGGCTGTTATAAAGTGCTGGAGCACTACTTGGACCATTAACAATGATGTTGGTAATTATTCCAAATGCTGAATTAATACTTGAGCTGGCAATACTTCCGCCAGTCATTACAGTATTGATAACTTGACTAGCTGGAGGAATACCAGCAGGAATATTTGAAAGTACAGTACAGGTAGAATTTACAATTACCCCTTGCATCAACGTATTTAGGTAGTTCAATGCTTGAACAGTTTGACTAGTTTCGCCAGCAATGTAACTTACAACACCATTCCAATAAGCTAAGCCTGACTCGATGGATTTTTGATTTCCACCAAATGTTGCATCATACGCTACGTTTTCTGTAATAATGCCAACGTCTCTATAGCATAGTTGTTGGTTGTAATTAAAGTTGTACCAGATACTACCAACGGTTGCTGTAGATATTTGTTTAGTAATATAAGCAACAACTTGTGCCTGCATAAATGGCTTATTAGCCAACAACAATGTGCGGGCGTTAAAGAATCCAGGATTTTGTTGTCCAGGAGAAACACTTTGGCCTAATGCTAAAGATGCCGCATTGGTATAGACCCAAATATTCCCAGTGTCTGCTGTTTTGTAACTATCATACAAAGTAGGACTGACAATATTAGTTAAAGAATTAACACTAGTCAATGTGCCTTTGAATGTTAGTAATTTGCTGTAAGGACTTAATGTATTGGTAAATTCAGTTGAACTAGAATTTTGTGGACCTGCATTAATAAATCCGTTAACTGGTAAGTTTGCAATGTTGACTACCATCGTAGTTGTATTTGCCGCCCATGTACCAGTACCTACTGCAATAGGAAGTTGAATTGTTTGGTCAGGTAAGAATAAAGATCCGTCTTGCAACCATGGACCAGACAAGTTTGTACAGTTTTGAATATATGGTGAGTGGAATAAGTCAATACGATCACTTCCAGTCAACGGTGGGAACGCTGTACAGTATGCTCCACGATTAGTTCCGTTTACATAATTGTTACCTGGAAGTAATCCACTACGTCCTTGGCAGAACTGCATAAATGCAAGATAGCATCCAGATTGAACATGGAATAAATCTTGTGTTTTATTAATTGGTTCAATTTCAGTGGTACGAATATCACTGCCCATCACACTAGTGTATGGTTTTAATAAAATTGGATTGTTTTCGTAATAATGTCCTGGACTAACACGAATTTGTGTACCTGATTGATAATATGGACTTTTTACAGCACCACTAATTGTACGGCAAGCACGACTAGGGTCCATTGCGCGACCATCATTAGTATCATCGCCATCCATTGTAACGTACAATACGTTAGTAACTACTGGTGCAGTACCGACTGGGTTATTACCACGAACTCTTAAATCACCAAATACGTCAACAGTTCCGCCACCTAACACATTACCATTTTGTCCAGTTGGCAAATGCACACCATTTTTTGGACTTAATGTAATGTTGCTAGATGAGTTGCCAACAAATTGTGAATAAATGTTATTCATGTAGGCTGTTGCCCACTGTAGATTTTGACTACCAATTGTACCAGTGTTCTGACTGCCAGGGAAAATATTACCCTTAATGTTAATATCGCCAACAATACCAACACCACCAGTCACTGTGAACGCACCAGTAATTGGGCTTAATGATAGTTGACCAGAATCAACGTTAATGTTTTCTACATTTAATAACCCTACAGCAGGTTGATAAGTCAATCCACCTGGGGCTACAATAGCAGTAGCTTGGTTTGAAGTGTTGGCATATAGTGGTGTACCACTTAACTTGTCAACGTTTACAACTGGAACCATTGTCAATGCCAATGAACCAGTGTTGATTGATCTTACTAAAACGTTAGTTGATGTAGTAGAAGTATTAGCAAATGCAATACGACCGTAGATAAATCCACCAACAGACAAATCTTGTTCAATACCAACACCGCCGGCAAAGTATGTACCAGCTTTTTGGCGTTCTATTGAAGTACTGTATGTACCTTCATCAATATTATTTTGTATATTCCCGTTAGGGTTATCAATAGAACCAACGTTTTTCGGGCTAGGAAAAATCGTATTAGTTACCGACATGATAGCCTTAGGACCAGAGATGACTGTAGTATCTCCAGACTGGCTAATGGTAGCTGGGCCAGTAAAACTCCCTGGTCCATTACCAATGGTTACATTTACTGGGCCGCTTTGTGGACCTACTGATACTTTTCCTGATACCCTGATTGCCATTTCTTATTCCTTTAGAGTATTTATTACATTAGTTAATTTGCATCGCAATGGAGTACATTATTGGTGAAGTCCTATGCGGCCATCTTGGATGACTTTTATATCTAACTACTACCCCAAACGTTGGATCTTGAATCATGTCAGTAGTTATATTATCAACTTTCCAAGTATCTGTAGTACCACCATAGGTAGTTGTTGGATACAAAAAACTTTGATCTTGATTAACTGTGTTAATATACGCAGGCTGTGCTCTGCTTTCGCCAATTAAATTATCTTGATAACATAATTGTATCACATCATCTGTAATTCTTCCGCCTCTATTCATTTTAATTGTTACTGTAATTCCTGAGATAGTTGTTGGCAAATCTGTAAAATTAAATCCTGTGCATTTCATATACCAAGTAGTATTTGTTAAATCATACTTAGGGCTACGAGCAACATGTAACAAAGGTTTTACAGTGGTTATTCCAACAGTTCCCAATGATGCTAAGGTATTTGGATCCCATTGAATCTGAGTTTCCTCGTCATCAGCATATTGGATTACAGTAGTAGGGGAGGTCATCCAGTATTTACCTATTTTGAATCTGTATGTATAAAACAAAAAAGGACTCCGAAGAGTCCTTTTATTACTAATAAATGTATTAGTATGTTTGGATACCAACGCAAGCACCAGCTTGAGTAGATACTGTACCAACAGCATTTGCCCAACCTGCGGCCCAACGTACTTCTGTACCGCTTGCAAATACAAAAGATCCATTTACAGTTTGACGGATAACACGAGCTTTACGGCTTGTGATCTTTGTAACAACGTATGTACTACCATTTGCATCTTTAGCAATGATGTTCATTTGACCCGGAGCCAAAGAAGCGGCTGCGGCTGTAGATGTAGTTAATTTGCAGAAACCACGACCTAGTGTGTTTTCAACTAAGAAACTACGTGAACCGTGTTGTTTAAGAATTGCGGCAGTTGTAGCATTTGTTACAGTTGAAATATATGCTGTGCAAGCAAGAGTGCCAGTATCATCTTCTTGTTGTGTTAAACCAGTTGTGAATGTTGCATTAGTACCAGTATCTTGATATGTGAATACAACGTTAGTTCCTGAAGAACCATTTGCCAATGCTTTATCTAATGTGATTGTGTTTGTACCAACACTAGCAACATGTGACCATCCTGCTAGACCACCGTATGCCGCGCTAACTAACATACCTGGATAAATGCCTTGTACACCGCTTACATTCGTAAGTGTAAAACTACCTGTAGTAGCAATAGCATTGTTAGATTGGTTTGCGGCAGGTACTAAAGTAACTGTCGGATTAGCATTGTAACCAGCACCTGGGTTAACAATAGTTGCGGCTGTAATACCACCTGCGGCTGTAATGGACAATGTTACGGTTGCTTGTACACCATCAGAACCTTCATTTGGTGCAGAAATAGATGCTGTTGCACCTGTTGAATAACCTGTACCATTGTTGTTGATAGCCACTGTTACACCTTTGTATTTTACTGCTACACTGGTATCACTAGTACCTTGTTTTACAAAATATCTTTTTTTAATTGGACGTCCCATTTTATTTTCTCCTTTATTAGACAGTTCTATTGCCTACGCGGATGGTTTACCGCATAAACTCTCGATTAAGAGCGAACATGTTATTTATGTAATGTTATTGGTTTTTCTACGGGATTAACACCATTCTCGCAGTAGTTACAAAGATCAAATTTTGTCATTGCTTTTGGGATAATGTCTTCATAGGACTTTTCATATAGGTTTCCAAGTATATGATCCAGCCCATAATCCATACAGCATAGGCTTATATCACCATTGGGCAACATGACATTGTGGTACAAGTGTTCAATACATCCACAGGTTCTATTTTTATCTTCGTGATAAACTGCATCCCAACGATTTTTTAAATTAATTAGTTTAGGTTTTAGTAATGCTTCACGAACTAAGTTACCAGAACGACTCCACATTTTTGGAACAGGTGCCCAATAAAAATATGGTGCAATGTCTGGATGAACTTCACCCATGCACATGGTACTAAAGTTTTGTATTTTATGATTGTTGAGTTGGAACCATTCTAATACTTTTAAGTATCCCGGAGTTAACGGATGTCGTGCTAACATTTCCATATCTGGCAAATGTAGTGTAAATCCACCATTAGGTTGACCATGGTAAGGAATGTCTACAAGACGTTCCAAATCATCTACGTCCATTCCTACACCAGTAGTAAACACGCTTACAGGATGTCCTTGTTCATGTGCATACAATACCATATCGGTAGCGTACTTGTTCATCCATGGTTCAGTGAACCCGGCAAATGTAATGCGAACATCTGTTGGAACCTTGTCCACTAAGAATTTAAAATTATCTAAAGTCAATATTCTTGTGTCTTTATATACATTTTCTAAAACTCGTTGTGGGCAAAATGCACAGTCAATGATGCAACCTTTCTCTGGAATAATTGTTGTTATTTCAAGAGTTGGTGCTGGCCAGTGTTGCCATTTCTTTTTTGGTTCTAAGTCGTCCATATTATCTATTGTCAATATAAATCATAATGCAAGCAAAGTGTTCTATGAAGCCATCCATCCATAATTGGAATTTAATATCATAATAGTCCATTGCTAAAATTTCATAGTTGGTAAATTCTTTAAGATATGTATCTCTAAAATGTTTAAATTTAGCCTTGTGTCTTGGATCATGCAAGTGAAATTCACCAGCAATCTTTTTTACATTTTGCTTTATCCAAGGTAAATTTTTAGAAGAGAAAATATCGTACTCTGACCCTTCACAATCTGTTTTTAAAAAATCTATTTCAGTGATGTTGTTTTCTTTGATCAATGTTTCAAAACTAATAGTTTCAATCATTTTACCATCATTACCATTAGTCATGTTATGTGTAGTTTCATCAAACATTCCACAAAGATAATTTACACCATCGGCTGACGACATGCCTAAATTAAATGTCTTAACATTTTCATTGTCGCCTACATTTTTATTAAGAGTTTTGTATAGTTCTGGATGAGGTTCTAAACAATATACTTGTTTAGGATTTGAATCTAAGATACTATATGTAAATGGCCCAACACTTGCACCGACATCAAGTACAACATCACCTGGTTCTACTTTAAAAAATCTTTGATAACAATCGTCCTCAAAAATTTCTTTATGGAAGCAAGTTTTTGCAAATTCATTTTGAGCAATTAAGCCCCAGTCTAGTTCATTTTTATTCATCTTGTATTTATGGATACAAAAATGAGGTCAACAAAAAACCCACCGAAGTGGGTTTTTGTATTGTTGTAATTCCAATATTATTGGAAAGAAACTGTAGAGCTGTTGATAGCAACTTTGCTCAAGTAGTCAGCGGCGTTACCTAAGCTACTTGCTGTGTTGTTCAATTCAACATAGCCGTAACGTGTTAGGAAGCCAACTACTGGCTCGAATGTTGCTGGATCTAGAACAACACCAGAAGACATTAGAGGAATATAAGGGCAATAGAACGCAGCCGCATCAGCTTCGCTAGAACCTTTATAACCAATCATAACTTGGTTGTTATCTTGACCAGAATCGCTCAAGTATGCGTCAACATAGATACGCATAGCGCCATTCAATGTACCAACGAACTTGGTGTTTGTTGGAGCTTCGAATGTACCTTCTGTTGTACGAGCAAATGCGCTTGTAGTAGCAGATTGTAGAATTGTCAATGCTTGGTTAGAAACAACAGCCCAGTTGCCAGCACCACGACGTGTACGTTGAGCAATCAAGTTGCTTGCACGGTTGATCATGATAGCTAGAGCGGCGTGCTCATCACCAACGAATGTTGCTGTACCGCTAACCAAAGATTGGTCATATGTATAGTCAACTGTAGCCAAGCCACGTAAAGAAGCTAGGATTTCTTGGTCGATTTCAGCTGTAATTTCTTGAGCTAAAGCGGCCATGATTTCTGCTTCGATGTCAATACCTTGTTGGGCTTGTGCATCTTGTGCAGCCTCGAAAGTCCAACGTGCGCTTAGTTTGCGAGACTTAGCTTCAACTGGAGCCTTCAAGATTTGGATGCTCATACGGCTTCCTGGTGTACCTTCAAGTGTGCTTGTAGCAGCCGCACCTGGGGTAGTTGCGTTGTTGTTACCAGAATAGGCTTGAGCAATCTTGAACGGGCTCAATGCTTCTTCACCAGCTACTACTTCGTTGCTAGAATCAGCATAACGAACACGTAGTGTATGGATTTGACCAACTGGACCTGTCATTGGTTGAACACCGATGATTTCGTTGGCAATAACTGTAGGCATAACACGACGGATAACTGGTAGAATAACACGGTTAAGTGTAGCTACGTTACCGGCACTTGTTGCACCGCTAGTTGCGCTTTCAGCCAAATACTTACGAGTGTTTTCTAAGCAAACTTGCATAGAAGAACGACGTGTACCTGATAGGCCTTCAAGCAGAGCGTCTTTGGTCTCTGACCATCTTTCATTTAATAGTTGTGACATTTTATTTGTCTCCTTGAATGTTTAAATTATTTTAGACCCGCTAATTTGCGGATATCCAAAATGTTATCTAAGCCTACCTCGGCTTTCATTTCACGATTTCCAGTAACAGTTGTAGCACTTTCACTCAATACAGCTTTTTTAACTGCTGGCTTACGTGATTGTCCTTCCATTACTGCTGGTAGGTATTTGTCGAAAGATTCATTTAGTTTTTGTGTAGGAACGGATTCCAACAATTCCTTCATGATTTCTCTCTTATCAGCACCTAATGGTGCTAACAACTCACCCATAACATTTTTACGCTCCATTAAATCTTTAGTAACACGAAGATCGCGTTGTACAGATTCAACTAAACTTGCTTTTTCTGCTACGGCTTGTTTTGCTTCTGCTAGTTGAGATTCTTTCTTTTCAATGATCTTTAACAATTTACTTGTTTCAGATTTTTCGTTAAGGAAGGAACCAGCAAACTCTTGTGCAAATGCTTCATAGATCTTACGACCAAAGTCATTGTTACGAGCAGAGTCAATATCTTCTTTCAATTGCTTGATTTCAGTTGTTAACTTTGTAGTAACTGTACTTTCAACAACCTTAGCGGCTTGTTGAATGAAACGTTGCTTGATTTCTCCGAACTTGCTTTTTGCTTCACGAACTAACTTAACTTTTGTTTCAGCTAGGTCTTTCTTATCAGCGGCAAACTCATTGATTTCTTTAGCTAGAGCGTGAACTACGAATTGCTCTAACTTGCTGAAATTCTCACTGACTTTTTTACGGTCACTTTGAAATTCAACCAATTCTTTACCTAGTTGCTTCATAACAAAACCTTCTAGCTTTTTAGCATCTTCAGCAATACGTTGTGTGTATTGTGCTTTTGCTTCAGCTAGAGATTGTTTGTCAGCATGCAATTCAGTCATCTCTGCGGTCAAACGATCGCTTAACATCTTGTCGATTGCTTCTACCATAACTTGTTTGTCATGTGTATACTTTTGTGCAAACTCTTCACGAAGTTCAGCTGTCACTTGGTCGCGTGTTTCTTGTAGTTTAGTCGCAAGAGCAGTTTCGACAACTTGTTGTGTCTCTACTGTCATTACGCCTGACTCTACTAATTGTTTGAATGCGTCCAACATTTATTTCTCCTCGGGCTTATTTTAGACCTTTAATAATATTCA
>Ga0007876_1000166_pt1 | contig 28179 bp, 25 predicted proteins | sample CryBogCBH24Aug09_FD_70958 | JGI IMG/M metagenome (GOLD analysis project Ga0007876, IMG submission 70958) | Freshwater microbial communities from Crystal Bog, Wisconsin, USA - CBH24Aug09 | ecosystem: Environmental > Aquatic > Freshwater > Lake | place: Crystal Bog, Wisconsin, USA | collected...
GCACTAAATGATCCTAACAGTACATTACCAACTCCGCTGTTATAAAAATTAATACCGTCATTACTGCCAACACTGATACGCCCATTGCCGGTGACATAGTCTACAACAATACCATCAGCATATGGTCCGGGGTATGAGCTGGTTGATTCAAGTCCTTGCCCGCTACTGATATAACCGGTGGTTATAACATTAGCCGATGTTAAGTTTCCAGTAAATGCGCCAGTGGTTCCAGATATATTTCCAACTACATTGCCATAGTGAATTCCGGTTGTGTTGCCAAATAGGTTGCCATACAATGTGCTAATAACATTACCAGCGGTTACATTACCAGCAACATGTAGTATGTTACCTCCAGAATTTGTAATATTACCTAACAGTTGATTTATTAATGCTATGCTATCAGTGACAGTAGTTGATGTGGTAAGTGCGATTGCATTACCTAATGTACCAACTGTATTTGATCCTAACGAAATGTTGTTACCATCAAATCCTTCTAAGCCGGCAAGTATTTGTAAATTGGCCCAGTAGGTTTGTCCAGCACCGTTGGTACTTAAAATATAGTTAGGTTGTCCGCCTGTAAGAAAAAGATTGCCGGTGGTAATTACATTGCCACTGGAGTTTGTAATGTTGCCAAGAATATTATCTAAAACATTAATAGCGTCACTAACTGTTAATCCAGTTGTAAGTGCATTGGTTCCATAGGCGTCACTGCCGTGTATTGACGAGCCCATTGAAATATTGTTACCAGTAAATCCTCCACCAGTTGCTACCTGTGCAAGACTACCAAATGCCAAAGTTCCGCTGCCGTTAGTGTACAGAACGTTATAATTACTGCCGCCTGTAATTGAAACATTGTTAATGTTGCCAAGGCTAACCACACCGGTGTTGCTTGAAATTTGATTACCAATTACATATAAATTTGATAATCTAACATTACCAGGTGCGTCAAGAGAATAGGTCGGGCTTGCTGTGCCAATACCAACATAACGATTATTTACATCAGCGTATATTAGGTTACCGTCAATAGATAGGTTAACACCCTGGCGGTCCAGGTTGTTGTATAACATTGGTCCTGATATACGTCCGATCGACATGCCTGCTCCTATGCTGGCACGTTGGTGCTGTTGAGATTGTGAATTATATTAATTCTGTTTGGACTGTTTGGTAGGCTCGGAGCAGGTGGCGGACTGGTGAAACTAATTGTTGTTCCGCTTACTGTATATGCTGTGCCTGGCAGTTGGTAAACTCCGCCAATAGTAACAACAATATTTTTTGGATCAGACTCACTCTGACTCATTGTAAAATCTGTTTGTGTTCCGTTGCCAACTTGATCTTCTACCACCGGAGTTATTGTACCAATCTTAGATACTTGGCTCCAGGCGCCATTGTAGTAAAATTCAATTCTACTGTTGTCTTGATTAAATCTGATTAGGCCATCAATTGGCGCATCACCATAACTACTGCTGGGAACAACCGGCAGTCTTGCTGCCAATTTATTGTTCTTAACAATGTCTGGGTTCTTAAGAAATCTTGCCATCGTTAAATTCCAATATAACTTACTGTTGCTGTCACCGATAAGTTTGCACTGGCGTTGGCATAAATTGCATCACCGTTGGCAAAAATAATTTTTTCTGTATCAACCACTAAAGTATTAAACGCTGTCATTGTTACGTTTGAATAAATGATTGTACTGTTGTTTGCTTGTTTGCCAGCTGGTACTAACCATACGTTGGCTGTGGCGCTGTTATTACCGTAATTACAAAAATGTAAAACTGTCGTTGCGCTATTGCCAGTGCTGGTATATATTGCACTGGCTTGTGTTGTTACGTTTGCGTTTGTGATTGCCATTTAATTCATCCTATCCAAAAATAATACTAAATGCAACCGCTGCCGATTTAGTTGCAAGTTCTTGTCCTGTTCCGTTTGTGTTATCCACAAATAACCCCGACTTGCCGCTGTTTGGGGTGCCGGTATATGTAGCCACAACATTGGCCGTATCGTAAATTGTGTATCCTGTTATATTTAGATTAGCACTCAATTTTGGTGCCGGATCTGCGTATAAATTAGGAATTGTATTTGTTGTTGTTGTACTTACGGTAGTAGCAACGTTTGTGTATACAACTCCACTTTTATCTGTTATCTGCCAGGCCTTAACTGTTTCGTTCCAAATTAAAGATACGTTGGCAAGATTTCCGCGGTCTACTGTAATTCCAGCATTAAGAGTTGGTGTTGTGCTTGGCCCAAGATTACTGTTAAGAACAATAATGTTATCTGAAATGCTTGTATTGGTTGTTTCAACTTGTGTTGTGTTACCAATAACCACTAAATTACCACTAATAGTAACCGTGTTAGTATTAATATTAACGTTGTCTGAGGGATTTATACTTTGTATTGTATAATCACCGGAAATTCTTTTAATAGTTGCCATTCGTCAAGACCTTATTATAGTGTATTTAGCATCAACAGAGATATAGGAAATAATGAAAAAGCCCACGTCTAAGGTGGGCTTGTTTGCTATACTCAATTATAGCTTTTTGTAGTTTTACATTATATTATGCTGATGTTACTTTTACAAAACCTACTGTGCCTGCGGCAGCGTCAACTGCGTATGCATTATTTGTTGTTGCGTTAGCAAACCAATAACGATATTTGTTGCCTGCGAAATCCCAAACCCAACGGTTGCTAATTTTACTTGCGTAAAATGTTGATGCGTTTTGTTTGGTACAAGTAATACTCATTTCACCTGCCAATAAACTACCTTGTGCTTTGTTTACCAATTTACAAACGCCGCGGTTGGCGCTGGCATCTTGTACACGAAACTTATGTGAACCTTTTTGTGCAATAAGAAAACACTGAGCAGCAGAGTTTGTACCAATTTTGCATGAACCTGCAATACTCGGAATTGCTTGCCCTGTGTCGCCACCAACACCACCAAGATAGTTACCACTGATTAACTGTGGGCCAGTGTGAGAATCATGAGACTGGCTTGTTGTTACAGAGTTTGTTTGTTGTATCTTTAGTTTACCCATTTATACTTCTCCTTAGGCGTACTGTACTTGAATAAATGTGCTGGTTGGAGCATTTAAACGATAACGGTAACGTGTTGGGTTAAATCCAGTAGTTATAAATGTTGTTGTACCAGTTGTCGAATCCATTTGTCCATCGCTTGTCCAATCCCATACATATTTGTTATTGATTTTGCTTGCGTATGTACATGTACTTACTGCTACACCAGTTGCTGTTGCAACATTACCAACTGTGCCGATAGTTGCTGTGCTACCGTTCATTGCTGTAACTTGAACAAAAGTACCGATGTTGGCGCTTGGAGCTGTCCAACTCAAATAGTCACCAACACGTGGAAGAGCCACTGGGCCAGTTACACCTGAAAAAGTTACTGTTGTTTGTGTTGCACCACCTGCTACGTTAGCTGCCGCAACACTTGCTGTTGCTGTATTCAATGTCAAAAGAATGTTCATTTTACCGGCTGAGACGTTAGGGTTGTTAACTAACGTACATACACCTTTGGCTCCGTTAGCATCTTGTACGCGGAACTTGTGTGAACCTTTTTGTGCAAGAATACTGCATTGTTGTGAGCTTGCACCATTGATGTATGATTGTCCTTGAATTTGACGACCTGTTTGGCTTGTCAAACCACCTGTACCACCAATGTGTGATCCGCCAATTGTAGTTGGTGATACGTAACGATCACCAACTGTTGGTCCTGGATATGTTACATTGGTAACAGATGTAGATTGTGTAATTTTTAATTTTGCCATTTTAATTTCTCCTTATGTTGTAGCGTTTTAGGCCACCCGCGGTTGGCACCGACGAGAATCTATACGCAGTATAGACGTTAATATTTATGGTACCGCCAACAAAAAAGCACCCGAAGGTGCTTTTTTGAACTTCCCATCCCTGGGTTGATTACTGGAACGATAGATTAGCAATGCTGATTTCGCTCAAGTAGTCACCAGCGTTACCTAAGGAAGACGCTGTGTTTGTTAACTCTACATAACCATAACGTGTCATGAAGCCAACTACTGGTTCGAATGTTGCTGGATCTAAAACAACACCAGAACTCATCAAAGGAATATATGGGCAATAGAACGCAGCTGCATCAGCTTCGCTTGAACCCTTATAACCAACAAGAACTGAGGTTGAATCGTTTGCATAGCTATTTACATAGATACGCATTGCACCGTTCAATGTACCAACAAACTTAGTGTTTGTAGGTGCTTCGAATGTGCCTTCTGTTGTACGTGCAAATGCTGAAGTAGTTGCAGATTGCAATACTGTCAATGCAGCTGGGGATACAATCGCCCAGTTACCAGCACCACGACGTGTACGTTGTGCAATTAAGTTTGCAGAACGGTTGATCAATACTGCTAAAGCAGCATGCTCATCACCAACGAATGTTGCTGTACCGCTAACTGCTGATTGGTCGTAAGCATAATCAGTTGCAGCTAAAGCAGACAAGCTACCGATGATCTCTTGATCGATCTCAACAGTAATTTCTTGTGCTAATGCAGCCATGATTTCTGCTTCAACATCCAAACCGTGCATAGACTGAGCGTCTTGAGCGGCTTCGAATGTCCAACGAGCTGACAACTTACGTGTCTTAGCTTCAACAACTTGTTTCAAGATTTGAACGTTTAAACGGTTACCTGGAACACCTTCTAATGTTGCTGTAGAAGTTGCGTAGCCAGCTGTAGAACCGGAGTAAGCTGTTGCAATCTTGAATGGGCTCAATGCTTCATCACCAGCTGTTGTACCTGTTGCGCCGTTTGTAGTTGGACCTACAGAGTCAGCATAACGTACACGCAATGTGTGAATTTGAGCAACTGGACCTGTCATTGGTTGTACACCAACGATTTCGTTTGCAATAACTGTTGGCATAACACGACGAATAACTGGTAGAATTACACGGTTAAGTGTAGCAACGTTACCTGCAGATGTAGCACCTGCTGTAGCGTTTTCAACCAAGTTCTTACGAGTGTTTTCCAAAATTACTGCCATTGTAGTTCTTTTAGAACCGTTTAAGCCTTCTAACAGAGCGTCTTTGGTCTCGCCCCAACGGCTTTCTAATAATGCTTGTGTCATTTCTTTTCTCCTATTTAGGGTTAAGTCACTTTAGCCCTGCAAGACGTTTGATGTCGATCACATTCGTATCATCATCAACTGGCTTAGCAGATTTATCACCAGTTACTTCTGTACGTGATTCTGTTAAAACTACTTGCTTTTCAGCAACTGGCTTAACAGAACTGTTGTTCAGAACAGCTGGTAGATACTTATCAAATGCAGACTGTAACTTATCGTTCTGCACTGATTCGAGTAGTTCGCTCATTACAGCGGCCTTCTCTTTGTTTAAAGGTTTCAACAGTTTGCTTAGAGTTTCTTTGCGTTCTGCAGATTCTTTAATAATCTTAATTTCTTTCTCTTTGGATTCAACTAAAATAGCTTTCTCTTCAGCGATTTGACGAGACTCAGCAATTAATGCTTCTTTCTCTTTCAAAGCAGCTTGTAGTTTAGCAACTTCTTTGTTCTCATTTAAGTGAGTAACAGCAAATTCGCTTGCAAAAGCTTCAAATAGACGACGACCGAACATGTTTTCACGTGCTACAGCAATGTCTTCTTTTAGTTGAGTCATTTCAGACTCTAACGAACTGGCTACAGTCTCTCTAACAAGAGCGGCACTACGTTGAATAAAGGCTGTTTGTAACTCGGCTAATTTTTCTTTAGCACCAGCTACTAAGGCAACTTTAGTTTCAACAACTGCACGTTTGTCTTGTTCAAACTCTTTGATTTCTTCAGCAAGTGCTTTGATAACAAAGTTTTCAAGTTTAGCAATGCTATTCTCGTAATTTTTGCGATCTGCACGTAGTTCTTGAATTTCTTCAGCTAACTTAGTAACTAAGAAATTGTCAAACTTGCCTGCACTTTCAACCATGCGAGCATTAAACTTTGCACGGTCTTCAGATAGAGCTTGTTTTTCTGCTTTGAACTCTTGGATCTCAGCAGATAGTGATTCGGTAACCATTTTGTCAAGAGCTTCAACCATTACAGCTTTATCATGTTCGTAGCGGCCAGCGAACTCTTCACGCAATTCTGCGCGAACTTGCTCACGTGCTTCTGTTAACTTAGATTCCCAAGCTTCGCTAATAGCTTGCTTAGTATCTTCATTAACTATACCCGCATCCAACAATGGTTTGATAGCATCTAACATTGGATATCTCCTATAGTTTTAAATCATTGATAAGGCGCACCACTGCCTCTTTCATATACTTCTGTACTCTTTGATTGGTGCTGGCATCACGTGCCATTTCAAACACCTGAGCCCCACCACGCATATTCATCAAGCCTTCATAAATGGCTTTAGGGTATGCATTAGGTGCACTGGGTTGTGCTACAATGTCCACGGTAACGATTTCAAAATCGCTAACGTGTCCAGATCCTTCATGTACCTGACCAGATCCACGGGAGCTAACGCCCAGCTTAACACCGCTGGTAATCATTGCTTTTACAAGCTCGCCCATTGGGGTAGGTAATAATTTTAATTTGCCAAAACCTGTAGGACCGTCCATCCACATTTTGTTAATCATGTGTGATACACGATCAAGGTTAATTTTTAAGTCATCTGGGTGATCTACTTCACCAAGTACGCTATAACCACCTTTTAATTGTTCGTTAATAGTAGTAACAGCCTTCTCAATTTCATGAACGGGATAAACACGCTCGTTAGCGTTTTTAACGCCTCCTTGAATGAATATCCCTTCCATATAGAGATCTTTTCCCTTGCCGTCTGCAGAGTCCTCTGACAACACTTTCATTTGAGCGTTGTCAAAGGTAAGATGCTCTTTAAGTAACAAAGCCATTTTGTTTCCTAATTAACGTACTTTACCGCCGATTTCGCTCTTCTTGTTTACAGGAACGGAACCGTCAGTTGTACTACCTTCAGCTGTTTTAGCAGATTCTTTTGTTTTAAAACTTGTTTTACCGGCGTCGCCACCTGGAACGTTCTTGAATGAACCTGCGCCTGGCAAGTCGCCACGCTTCTTAGCATATTCATTCTTTGGTTCTTCAATTGCTTTACCATCTGGGTTTTGTTCTGCGCCGCCAGTAGCAATGTTTGCTGCTGATTCGCCATCAAACTTAGGACCTTGGCCACGTGTTGTAGCTTTAGTATTAACTGTTGGAGCGTCGCCACCTGTGCCTACAGTTTTGCCTTCGCCTGTTGCTGGCTCTTGCTTGTAGATTTCGCCGATCTTGTCAACGTATTCTTTCATGATTTCAGCTTCAGACTTGCGATATGATTCTTTAACGCCTGAACCAGATTTACCAGAACCGCTTACGCCGCTACCGGATTTACCAGAACCGCTCATACCAGAACCACTTGCTGCTTCTGTAACTTCTTCAGTTTCAGCAACTTGCTCTTCGCTTTCGCCAAAGCCTTCTTCTTCGCTGTCAAAATCGCTGTGGTCGCCGTCCATTGCTGGCTCTTCGTGACCAAACTCTTCACCAGACTCTTCACCAGAACCAGCTAACATAGCTTTTAGTTCTTCTAATTGTGCTGATAATTCGTCAATCTTGTGTTCGATTTCGCCGTGTTCGCCTTCTTCGTTGCCCATAGCTGGCTCATCGCCAAATGTTTCTTCGTCACCGAATTCGTCGTCACCGCCTAATTCGATTTCGCCTGCTTCTTCGTCGTCTTCACCAAGACCGTGCTCTTGAGCTGCGTCATCTTGTTGAGTAATATCTTGTACAAAGTTTTGAGCTTGGTTGCCGCCCATTTCTTCATCCATTAATGACTCATAGATATCGCGTGATTTCTCAACTACGATCTGATGGAATAATTCTTTTGCTGCTGACTCATTGTCGTTGATGATGTGCTCGATCAACTGTTCATATTTGTTCATGTAGGAACTCCTTTTTATAAATGGCTTGTAAAGTATTTACAAAACTACGTAGATTATGGGGTAATATAGGTGTTTTTTGAAGGATTTTGAGGATTTTTGTTACAACTGCATTACATGCCGGGTATTCCGCCACCTTCAGCAGGCGGTGCCGCATACATTTCTTGTGTGTCTTTCATTTTCTGTTCAAACTCAAATTTACGCACATCGTTGGCCATTCTCAGGCGATTTAGATGCCCAAGAGTAAGTCTTGTCTTGCGTAGATCTTTTAAATGCATAACAGAATTATCATCCTTTTCGGACTCATATCCTGGTTTTGCTTCGTCGTACATTTCGTTTAGGAACATAGTAGTGTATTTACCAAAATGGATTAACCTATGCCAGGTGCGCTGGCTGCTGGGCCCGCGCCACCTGTTGGACTACCTACTCCGCCGTCAGCTACACCAGGTGCTCCTGCTTCAGCTGGTGTGCCTTCTGCTCCGGGTGGAGGGCTAACTGCTTCAAGATCGCTGGCAATACCGCCAGCACTGATACCCGCGGCTCGCATCTGTGTTTGACCCGGATCTGGTGCTTCGGCTGTGCCTTTTTCTTCTTTCCACATGATTTCGTTTTCGCTTAACTCCATTTCGGTTAAGCCCAGATAACGCTTCATTAAGAAACGTTTACTTAGATATGGAATAGGTTCTAACTGTGTAAATGTAGCAATCTTAGCACTATCAATGTCAGCTTGACGATATTGTGCAAAGTTTTGTGGAGGATTAAATGTTAAATCAAACAGTTGACCATCAATGTTAATGCCCCTCCAACGCATAAACATTTTAAATTCTTTGTCTAAGCGATCTACAATCATTGATTGTAAACGCATACAGTATTGGTTAAAACGCCATTCTTGGATTAGAGCTGTGCCAACACGACCATCACTGATTGTTTGTGTGCCATCATCTACACCAGTTGGCAAATAACTTGCTGGAATACGCAGGCCACGGAATAACTTGTTAGTAAAGAACTTTAAGTCTGTAATTTCGCCTAAGTTCTGTCCGCCTGGCAAAATTTCAACGCTACTACCACGACCGCCCTCGGCCTGTGGGAAGAAGAAGTCTTCATTAGTTGACAACGGATTGTATGTAGCATCCATCATATTTTGCCCACCTTGTGTTTGTGTGGGAATACGTCGTTGGCTAATTTCGTTTTTAATACGTTCAACAAACGCCATAGCCATGTGTGTTGGCATATTACCTACGTCAATTTTAAACATACGACGCTCAGGTGCACGTTGTACACGATAGATAATGATAGCATCTTCAAGCAATTCTTTTTGTTTGAATACTTTGAAAACGTTTTCTAATACTGAGTTGCCAAACGGCCAGAAAATATCTAAACCTTCAGTTAAACTCAGATGTACAATGTGTTCTGCATTAACAACTGATTCATTTTGTGCATGACTAAAGCGTGAGCCACCTGAGTAAGGTGTACGTGGTTGAACATAGGCGCCGCTTGGGCCGCCCACTTGTGGGTGATTTGTAAATGTATCACTTGTGCTAACTGCGGTAACAGTTAGGTTTTGGAAGTTAGGATTAATATCTTTGATAACGTATTGTTCAGGTTTTTTGCCATCTGACTCGTTAACAATAACTTTGGTAACCTTAGACATTTCTGTCCAAAACAATTTAAATGTTTCAGGATCACGGATAAAAACTTGATCGCCATACTTAATAGTATTACGAACAATTTTAAAAATACGTTTGTTTAGTTCGTTAAGATTAACCCACTGCTGTAGTTGCTCTTTGATAATCTTAACTTCGTTATCTGTGGGCTTTTCGTGGAAGTGTACATCAAATGCTGTTAAGTTTTCGTCGTTCTTTTGACTACAAAATTCTGCAAGAATATCTAACGCGGCATTAACTTCCGAGTCCATATCCATTTGCTCGTACTGATTATAACGTTCAATACGGTTTGGGTGTCCAATATATACTTCTGGTAAGCTACTGCCAAATTTAGTAAACGCTGGTGTGGGCATACCACTATTGCCACTAATAGGACTCATCCCACCTGCTATATTACTTGTCTTAAAGTATTTTTTCCATCCAGCCATTTTTTATCCTCTGTTGTATATTTATTAAAATTACTGGGTGGCGTGAAGAATCTTTTTGCTCGTTTCTCCGTGGTCTCGTAAGTACGTAAGCATTTGTTTTTGTTGATTAATTTGTTCCGCCGATAGTTTGGCTAAATTATTTACAGCCGTTAATAAATCGTTTGCAGGAGGTTTAGCGCCCGGAGAGTCCGACGATTTGTCACCACCCCCGGCTAATTTATCAAATGCACCAGCAACAGCATTTTTAGCCATGTCAACAAAACTTGGACTTTGTGCTTCTTTAATGGCAGCAATGCCCTTGGCAACTTCTTTAAGTTTGTCTGGGTCCAGTGACTGTATGGTCTGCATATCAGTTGCCAGAGTGCCAATACCGCCTGCGGCTTTGTAAGCAGTTAATCCTAAACTTAAAGGTAATAATCCAACTGTTCCAATTGCGGCCAAGGCTGCTGCTCCAGCTGATCCCATTCTAACAATAGGTGCGTCCCACATGGCTTTAATAGCCTGGCCAATTGCTTCACCTTGTTCAGCAATATTGTCCGGTAGAGTTTTAATAGCAGCGCCAAAGCCCCAGGTAGCGGCCGATACTAATACTAAGGCAGCGGCACCCAATGCCATTGGTACAGCTAATGCACCCAAGGCAGCGGCACCAAGTCCTGCGGCACCTAATCCAACTAATCCTTTGGCAATACTTTCCCAATCAAGTCCTTGGAATTGCTGGAATCCTTTGCCAGCTACAAACATAGCAGCACCTACTCCAACCAATGAAACCGTACCTAATAGTACTTTAGGATTTCCCAACGCAGCCAAGCCGTCGGCAAGTCCTTTTAATATTCCGCCAATGGCTTTGCCGGCGCCTTCGCCAATTGATGCAATGCCTTTACCAATTCCGCTTAGTCCTTCACCAATGCCAGCACCAACACCTTGTGCTGCCTTGCCTGCACCACCTCCACCACCTCCGGCTATTTCAGCAGCTGTACCAACAACACCTTTGGCACCACCGCCGCGCATCATTGCCCCAGTGGCTACTCCAATCAATGCTGGCACTACTGCGGCTAAAATAATACCGCCAAGACTGTTTAAGAAATCAAATAGTCCACCGCCACCTTTGCCTAAAAAGCCAACAGCTTCGCCAATTATTTTAGCGTAACTTTCAAGTGCTTTTGAAAATTGTGGAAGATTTTCCATTGCAATTTGTTGTAGCTTTAGTGCAAAGTCCTGTTGGGTTTGTTGTAGGTTTGCGCCAACGTCCTTGCCGTCCTTGCCAGCTTGCTGTTGTTGTTTAATTCTTTCTTCGGCTTCTTTAACACCCTTTTCGTGTACCTTAGAGTTTTCTTTCATTAACTCACCGGCACGAGCACTCAAGTCGCCTAAGTTAGTGCCCGACGAAGCAGCGGCATTGGCCAGTGCTTCTTGATTGCCCATTTCTTTGTTAATCTGTTCGCCGTACTTGGCACGTAACTCCATTTCCTTTTCGGCTGTAAGTTTACCTGCTTTGGCCAATTGGTATTCTTCTTCGTGCATCTTCTTTAACGAAGGGCTAACAGATTCCATTACGGCCGTTGTTTTATCTGTTACTGTGCCAAAGTGTGCCATACGATCTTGTATAGCCGCGGTGCTTTCTTTGGTCATTCCCTGTAAAGCATCCATAAAGTCAGCACGAGCTTTTGGATCCATTTTTTGTAGCTCAATTTGCATACGCATTGATGAAGTGGCTGCGTCTGCTTGTGCTTGTTGTTCTTTAGCACTCTTACCAGTTAAATCTGAGATTAATTTTAAATCACGTGCATATTGTTCTGTTTGGGCAGCAACCTCCGCATTAGAAGCATTGAGTTTGCCCATTGGTCCTGCCATACGTTGCATGGTTGTAGCGTATGCGTCAGCCTGCTCTTCCATGTTCATACCAAGAGCAAACATACCCTGACGAGCTTCTTTACCACCAGCAGCCATGGCTTCAGCCATACGTTTGCTACCAGCGGACACACCCAGACCCGAACGTGTTAATGCATCAGTATTGGCCGCAGTGGCTGCACTCATTTGCTCCAGAGTCATACCACCCTCTTGGGCAGTTTTGGTCATTGCTGTCAGGCCACCGGCATAGATTGCGCCGGCTTGTCCCATCTTTTGATAACTGGCAATCATCTTGCCAGTTTGAGAAATCATAAAGTCTATGCCAGTTTTAGCTAAACTTGCTAAAGCATTGGCAGCAACACTGGCAGTTTGACCTACAGCAACTAACGCAGCGCCACCGGGTTTACCGGCTTTTTTCAGGTCTTCGCCTGCTGACATTAATGCTTGTGCGCCAACCTGTACACCGGTATTGACAGTATCTACTGCCATCTTCATGCCAGCACCGGCGGCAGCAAATGCATCACCACTGGCCATAGCACCTTGGGCTACTTGTAAAAATCCAGAAGTAACCTGGCCGATAACTCGTCCACTCATATAGCCTAAACCGCGGCTCAGTGACTGGAATTCGTCTGTAGCATCCTCAACCCCAAGAATCAATTTTGCGTATTGCTTACGCATCTTGTCAATTTCTTGAAGTTCCTTTTCACGGGACTTGGTAGTTTTTTCTAACAGTTCCGTTTCTTTGGCTTTATTTTCTTCTTCGGTGGGCATTTTTACCTATAAATATCTAAGTATATCAATTATATTTATAGGAAAAAATATGCCTCAATTACCAAATAATGCTAATGTAAACCCATTAGCTAAACATTTTCGCCAGCCTTCTGTTTACATAACACTAACCAGTGGGGGAAAGTATTGGAAAGACGGCTCGCTCGAGTTACCAGTTAATGGAAAAATTCCAGTATATCCTATGACTGCCAAAGACGAAATTGTGCTAAGAACACCCGATGCCTTAATCGACGGTACCAGCGTAGTACAGGTTGTGCAGAGTTGTTGCCCTAACATTAAAAATGCCTGGGAAATGCCCAGCGTTGATGTGGACAGCACCATAATTGCTATACGTATTGCCAGCTATGGACCAAATATGCCAGTTAGCTCAAAATGCCCCCATTGCGGTGAAGAACACGACTACGATGTTAATTTAAGCGATGCATTAGATAAAATTGTCATGCCCGATTATAGTCAACCAGTTAATGTTAGCAACGAGATAAGTGTTAAATTAAAACCAATGACTTATCGCCAGGTCAGTAAAGCTGGAAGTATTACCTATGAAGAACAAAGATTGATACAGACTCTCCAGGATGAAAATATGCCAGACGAGGAGAGAAAAATCAAATTCAACGGACATGTGCAACGCATGGTCGAATTAAGTGTAGAAAATGTAGCTGCTTGTACAGAAAGCATTACGGTTGATGGGTCAGACGAAGTAACAAACCCAGCGTTTATTAGAGAATACTATGCCAACGCTGAAACTAATGTCCTTAAACAAATTCAAGATAGAATACAAGAATTTGCCAATGTTATTAGTATCAAGCCAGTGGATGTAAAATGTACATCCTGCGACGCTTCATTTAAACTTTCAATTGATTTTGATTACTCAAGTTTTTTCGGCAAAGGCTTTTGATTCTCGGCAACGAAGATATCATAACGTTGCTTAACCGATACGATAGAGAATCAAAAGCCTTACGCGAAGAATTATTAAGAATGTGTTGGTATATGCGTGGTGGCATTACCTATGATGAGGCATTTATGCTCACTCAGGAAGAACGCGAACTTATTAACAAGATCATTAAAGAAAATATGGAAACAACTAAAAAGTCAGGATTGCCATTCTTTTAAGATCTCTAACGAGATCTGTTGTTTCGCTTTGCTCACAACATTTTTTTTATTATTGATGTTTTTCAGTATCATCCAGATTTATCAGTCACACTTTGCCCGCTAAAGGGGCAAAATGAAATTGTAGCATCATCCGAGTAGCACAATCACTTAGCGTTAGAACTACATACTTACGTATACACAGGCGGTTGTCCGGTACCTGCTCGTTCTGTCTTTATACAACGGCGGTTTGTAAACATACGCTAACACATTTACAAACGTGTGAGATTTCCTCACTCTTTTAGCCTTTTCCTAATACTTTTCAAACAATCAAACCGCTTATAGGCGTATGCGATCCGGGTCCTGTTAAGGATACTGATTGAGTGCTCTCGGGCGCAGAGAGGCTTCCGTCCGGGTATAGTTAAATCCCTTGTCTTAGACACATGATGTTGACCTGTGCGAGTCTTAACTGCCTAATTTATTTTTTATATGGGAGCCATGGACACGGACTTGAATATGTCCGTTATAATAATCATCTGATTCTAAGACTTGGTGTCTAAATTGTTCTCTTGCTTCTATGTAACTACATTCTGCTTTGCTTTTGCAATAATATAGTATTTCTCTTGTAAAATTGTCAATGCCTAATTCAGCCACATCTTTGTTTAATTCAATATTTGAGCCATAATATGTTTGCCAATCCGAGTCTATCTTACCCTTAATTTTCTTGCGTTTCTTCTTGCCATTCTTTAGTTTAACCATACGATACGTAGTTTTGCTAAACTTTGCTAATTTTTTGCCAATATATTTCCTGCCAGACAGTTTATTAGTGATCAAATAAACAAATCCGACACAATCTTCGGGTAAAATTTCTACAATAGAGTTTTCGAATAACCATGACATGCATTGTAGTTATCTCTCTGTAACATGATAGTAATATAGTCTTGAAATTACGCAATATCTACATCTGTATTGTAACTTGTGTACCCGTTTTCCTTAACAACGTGCAGAGTATTGTTTACACGCCCTGCAAGTTCGTCTTTGTGCGACACTAACCAAATTGACTTGTTAGCTTCGCGACTCATCTTTTTCAGGATAGCCAGGCTGTTTTCCACGCCCGAGCTATCCATACCGCTGTCAACTAACTCGTCAATAAACAACAAGTTAATAGGCTGATATAAACTTTCCCAAACATCTCGGAACGCCCAGCTCAAGGATAAGATCAAGCGGTTACGTTCTCCCCGTGATAGGTTGTCAAAGTCTAAATCTCTTCCCAATTCCGTAATGCTTACGCTAAGATCATTGTTGAACTTAACGGTGTGTGGTAAGCCAATACGATCAAGGTACTGTCCCAGGCGGGCATTTAAGTAACTTAAATTCTGGTCAATAATACGTTTACGAATAAACGAATCTTTGTTTGTTAATAGTTTAAGCAAAAATTCCTGATGATCTTTTACATTTGTTAGATCATTGATTATATCAAATTTAATTTCTTCTACGCCTTGCGTTTGCATTTCTGCAATTTGTTCTGTGTACGGATCTTCTTCGGCCTGCTTGGTAGCTAATTGTGTAATCAAACTATCAACTGTGGCTTGATGATGAATAGCATCAGACTCTTTATCATAAAATGTTTCTGGACGAGGACCTAAACGGCCCAGCCCATCGTGAGCCGACTGTAGTTCAGCCAGTGTGGCAGCATGTGCTTCCGCTGACTCCTTTGCTCCAGCCAAATCTCTCTGCTTTTGTCCCAATACCTGTTGGTGCTTCTCGTCATGAAATTCCTGTCCACAGGTATGACACGTATGATTTTCCAACGAAACAAGTTCTGCTGTGATCTTAGTAATAGTTTTTTCTTCGCGGGCGACATCCATTTTGGATCTCGCAATCGCCGACGATAGTTCATTGATATCCTTGCGAGTTTGATCCCACGTTTTAAACGCTTGGTGTGCCTGAATCTCGGACGCGATGTCGATCTTCTGTAGCTCTTCAAGCGCCGTTTGTAATTTCTGTACCTCTTCTGCATGTTTAGTCACCCACAATGTTTGTCGACGCTTTAACGATTCTATTTGTTCTTCAATACGTTTGTTAGCATCGCCTACTGCTTTAATGCGAGCTTCTTCGGCAGTAATAGCATCTTTGGTAGCCTTATTAGCTTCTTTTAATCTGTCAGCCTTTTCAGACAACATAGTGATACCAAGCAACTGTTCAATAATAGTACGTTGATCATTGGCTTTAAGTGCTAAAAATGGTTCAGTATAGGTATTAAGTGCCACAATATGTTTGAACATGTCGTGACTCATACCTAACATACGTTCTATCTCTGCTTGTGTTTCTCTTGAATCGCCTTGTGCATCATCGGTAATTTCTCGTTCAACGCTACCCACAAAGAACTTCATTGTGTTGGGTTTACGTCCACGTTCGATTCGATAGCTTTCGCCATCCTTTTCAAAATCAATAGTAACCATCATATTCTTTTGGTTAGTTTTATTGATTAAATTATCTTTCTTGATGTTGGTAAGTGCGTTGCCATATAAGGCATAACTGAGTGCATTGATAATAGTGGTTTTACCCGTACCATTACGTGCTCCTGTGTCGTCGCCACCTAAATCTAAGTTTTCGCCCAAGACCAAAGTGAGATCTTGTCGATCAAAGTTTACTGCCTGAGTGGTATTACCCACGCTCATAAAATTCTTAACGGTTAGATCTTTTATTTTAAACATTAGTCAAGTATAGATTTATTTTTCTGAATAGTCAATTTTAGTTTTTTCTAAAATCTTGTCTTAGCGATTCGTGGTCAAGTTTGAATTCTTCGTATTTTTGTTTATTTAGATAAGCAACCTTATCAAATTGTAGTCGGCTGAACTTTTCTGATAACTTTGAATTAACGTCATCCAAATTAATCTGTCCTTGCCAAACCGCAATATAAATCTTTTGATATGCCACATCTACTACCACGTCAGCAGAAACACCATTTTGATTTACAATATCAGCAAGTTCACTGATTTGGAAATCTGTTTCGTTAATACGATAAAAGTTCGAACGCCCAAGGTGTGTGTAACCATCTACACTATTGCCGGCAAACAAATCTTCCAATTGAATAGTCTGCGGATAAAGAGCTGGACAACCCACGGATAATTTTCCATCAACAATGTTGACGTTAAAAAATTGGTCAACAGTATTGCCCATATAGTTTATTTGATAATTGTCTGTTGTGATTGTTGCGTCTATAGTTCTTAATAGGATAGGCCCACAGGTCTCGTTGCCACCAAACATACTACGTAGACGTGCAACTCGAACCTTTTGTATTTTTTCCACATAGTCTGGAGTGATATAGTACCCACCAACAATAATATCAATGCTGTGTTCAAATTGCATTTCGTTTTTAATCATGTAATCTAACATGTTGTCCAACATAGATTTCCAGGATAACATCAATCGAGAAATTTTGTTTGCAATGACGAAATTGACAAACTCCTCAACATCATCGGTAAACTGACTGACAAATTGATAATGTTCGTCTGCACCAGCAAAACCCGGTAAAAAATTAGCCATTAATACAGCTGCATGATGCATATTGCGTACATGAGCAATGCGTTGATTTTTTAAATCAAGTACAACGGCATTACGTTTACCAATTCTATAGAGTTGTTGGTGTGTGTATGTTAATAATTTTGGCTCACCGGTAGTACCGCTGGAAGTAGTCCATAATAAAACATCATCCGGCGCAGAGAAAATCTTAGTAGATACGTTATTAAAAGTCGCTGGATTATCAATAGTATACTCGTGAAAAATATCTTCCTGCATGGTTTTTGTGCTGTAACGCCGGCACATGTTTACCAGACTGGGAGTATTTTTAGTTACATTATCGTAATAGATTAAATCAACAAACCCCCAGGATTTTACCAAAGTTTCCATTTTGCTTGAATAGCCATCTTCTCGTGTTGGCTTCTCGGGAAAAATTAAAATTTTTAATCCCAACTCTGCTGCAGCAAAAAATAAAGAAGTATAGGTAAAACTAACAGATTGATCGACCAGGCCAATACTCATGCCGGGTCGCATATGATATTTTTCAAATAGTATAATTTTCCAAAAGTTGATATTGTCGTTTAACTCTTGGTTAGTAAATGTATTTTTTTGATCGTGATAAGATAAATTCTGCGTGACGTAATCACGACTGATGACTTCCATTATAAACTCCTATAGATGTCTAACAATAAATTTTTATTAAATTGTTCGCTTTCGATACTGCTTAACTGCCCGTAGACAATTTGATCAACTGATTCAAATTCGATATTGCCCTGTATTTCATAATCAGTTAAGTCGGTAACCTTGGCAGGGATAAGCGTAATTTCACGTAAGTTGTAAGTGTCGATAAATGTTTCTTTGATAAAAGTAGCTTCTTCGTAGCTAATATCAATGTCTAAATTAACACGCACATGCATATTTGGTTTTAGCATGGCCTCTGTGTGTTTGAGCACATCCGACAAATTAAACACACGATACATGGGCTGATCAGGCCAGGCATAGTATACAGGGTCTTTGTCCCATTCTAATATCATAAGGCCTCTGTCATCGTCGCCGGCATCGGCATAGTTATGTGGAAAACAGTTGCCCAAATAAGTCACATTGCCGCGAGTCTGTCGCTTATGGAAATGTCCGGAAAACACATGCTCAAATCCGGCTAAGTCGTGCTTTGGATCCACTTCGCCGTGGTCGGGCATAGCTACCATAGCATTCATCAAGTATCCAGGCAGTTCAAAGTGCCCAAACATATACTTGCCTTTGAGCTTCTTTAATCGTTTGAAGTCGTCGCCCACAAGCCACGGAGCAATAGTGACGTCGCCGATAGTAGTCCAATCGTTACAAATATGGATGTTAGTAAGGTGTTTGGCCCACTCCACACTTTGTACATCACGCTTATCGCGATAATACAAATCATGGTTGCCTGGAATAAAGTATGTTTGATCAAAGTTAGCATTCAGGTGCTCCAGTGCTTGTAGACTGTATTGTAGCGTAAGGATGTTAATGCTGGCACGATTATTATGCCAGTCACCCAAAAACAAACAGGTGTCGCATCCTTCCTCTCGGGCTTTAGCAGTTGCCCACTTTACAAAATTTAAACAGTCTTCGTTGTGTAGCGTACTGTTCGACTTCAATCCAAAATGGATGTCCGTAAACACAGCCGCCTTCTTAAAAAGGTTAGTCATAGTATACTAATATAGAGGATTAAATGAGCGAAGTCAAAGACTTATTCGTCCGAGTCGTGACTTGCACCACCACCACTACCCCATTGTCCACCACCGGAGCTCATGCCCTGGCGTGTATAGCTTGGCATCAAGCCATTCTGTTCCATAATGTCATCGCGTAGGTTTTGGTTACGCTTTTCAATATTTAGAACACGAGTAAATGAGTTTGTAATTGCTGCTGTATAATAAGCAAATGGATTTTGTGACTTAGCTTCGTCAAACTGTAGACCAATTTGACTTAACTGTAAGAGTGCTTGACTACGCATTTCGTCATTGTAGGTATAACCACGCCAGTTGCTACGTGTAGCATAGCGTTCACATAATTTAATAAACATATGAGCCAGTTTAGGAGTCATCTTGCCGTGATCTTTGCTAAACTTGCCGGTCTTTAATCCACCGGCCCAATGACTTTTACCCACAAGTTCGGGTTCGCCTTGGTCGTTTAATTTATAGTGTTGGAATGGAGGAAAGTTTACCTTGACGTATTTGGTATGAGTAGTGTCTAATTCGTCGTATTCAGTTAATAACGGATCCTCGTCATCTTCAATTTCCAAGGCATTCATACGTGCTTTTTTAGTTTTAGCATCGTCAACTGGAATATGATCCCAAGTCATTACTCGGAATACTACATCTGTGTCAGGGACATCTTTGAGTTTAACTTCAAATTCGTCTAATTTACGCTTAACACCATCTTTGGTAGCTTCTTCGTGTGCTAATTTAGCCAATCGTTCAGCACGGTTTTTACGTGCCTCTAACGTGTTCTTTTTGTTGATTTTTTCTACCGATGGTAAAATAATATCATAATCCGCATACTCTTGTTTGGTATAGCTACAGTAGGTAGTTTTACTTTTGTGTATTTCTTTGAGTATGTCTTTGTTGTTTAAATAATTGTGTTTCATTTTAATGATGTCTCCCGACAAGTTAGTGCATACTAACATATTACATATCCTGTGTCAACCGATTAATAATAGCCGTTTATTTTTTGAATAAATATTATATATTAGGGCATTAGCATATGGGTCTTTTTGACGATACACCTTCTTTTGATACTTCGGCATTTAGTTCCGGGTTTGACAATGTAGTAAACTCTGTTAGTAACGGGTTGGCTGCTGACTTCAATAACGTAACTAATTCTATTACCGGGGCAATCAACGTCAGTGCAAATCGACTGTTAAGTGCTGGATTAAATTTTGGTGGAGGCTCAACTGGCCTGGGCTTGCTAAATTCAACTCCCACTATAAACATCAATGGTGGCCGAGCAAAAGATTGGCGTGTTAGACTAAGCCTTCCGGTTAATTTTCCAGCTATTATGAATGGACAAAATTTAGCACCACTTAGCCGAACAGGCAACGGTGTGGTTTTTCCATACACTCCTACTGTTGCAGTAACACACAATGCTCGCTATCAAGAACAATCGCTCACACATAGTAATTATAAGAATTATTTCTACGAAGGCTCGGATGTGGCAGAAATAAATATTTCTGGCGAATTTACTGTGCAGAACATTGCCGAAGGCCAATACTTAATGGCGGCAATTTACTTCTTTAGAACCTGTACCAAGATGTTTTTTGGTGCAGATCAATTGGCAGGAAATCCTCCACCAATATTATTCTTAGACGGTTACGGAGATTTTTATTTCCCCCACGTTAGTTGCATAGTTAAATCGTTTACACATAATATGCCGGCCGACGTTGACTATTTAGAAATACCTACAAACACTTTAGGTAACTACGTATCGAGATTACCAACTACAAGTACCATTAGTGTTACTGTACAACCTGTTTACAGTCGTCAAAATGTTTACAATAGATTTAATTTAAATCAGTTTGCATCAGGACAACTAATAGGACAAAGTACAGGCGGCACAGATATAGCAGGATTCATTTAATGGCTTCAACATCAAATTACAGTCGCAGTAGTCCTTATTATAGCACACCTTCTTTTGGGAAGTTTTTAGATATATTAGACTACAGACCAATTGATAAGCAACCCGATGACGTTGTTTATGTAATTAATAATACCTATCAATATAGACCTGATTTATTAGCCTACGACTTATATGGAGATAGTTCCTTGTGGTGGGTGTTTCGTGCTCGTAACCCCAACGCCATTGAGGATCCATTGTTAGATTTTCGTGCAGGCGTAACAATTTACATACCTAATAAGAATACCTTAACCGCCAGCCTGGGAGTTTAATCCATGGCTATATTCACCAAGTATACAGTTGTTAAAGATCCCAACACTGGTCAAGATATAGAATTTGGCCAGTTGTCACAGGCTGATCAACAAACAATACTTGATGCTGACTCTGCACAGACAGCAAGCGAAATATCTGGTGCATCAACAGAAACAGCAGGAGATGCAACAAACCCTTCTGCCAATGCCAGCACACAAAATACTGGAACAGACTCTGGGTCAAATTCTTCTGCTACACCGCTGTCTGAAGAAGAAATACAAGCACAAGATAATCCTCCGGCAGATAACACTGACACAGTAAATCCCAACGAAAAACCAATTAACCCAGCAGATCCCAATGCCTGGGACAGCGAAGACTCGGCAACATTTAATCCAAAGTCAACTGGTAGCATGGCCGGTAAACTACCCAGTAACATGGGCGGTACTCTTAATGCCGGACAAAGCATAGGTACAGACAGTAGCGGACAAGGCTATGTTTCCAGCGTAAATCTATTACATCAATATCCCAGCTATACATATGGATTAACATTACACGCATTGACTCCGGCAGACTATGCTCAATTGGTAGACAATCCAAAAGGCTGGAGACCATCGTTGACCTTAATAAGTTCTGCCAGTAGATATAAAAACAGTAGAAGTGCATATTTTAAAGATGACTTTTATTTTGAAGATCTTAAAATTTCTACGGTGATTGCGCCAACAGCGGAAACCAAGGCTACCAATGGCATTGATTTATCTTTTACTATCATTGAGCCATATGGTATGACGCTAATAGATAGACTATTGGATTTTAGTCAATATGAAGTACGTATACAAAACTATTTAGAAGTTCCGTATGTTTTGGAAATTAATTTCTTTGCCTATACCGACAGCGGCCAGGTATTATTAAACCCGTTGACCAAGTGGTTTCCTATTAACCTGAGAGAAATGAAGATACGCAACAGCGTCAAAGGAACTGAGTATCAGGTACAGGCTACTCCTTACAATCATCAGGCCTATACACAAAATTTTCAAACAATTAAATCTGCTGTTGAAGTAACTGCTAAAACTGTTGGTGACTACTTCAATGGTAACGACACCGATACAGCAACAACCGCATCGGCAATGGATGCTTATTATGCAGCCAACCCAGACAAAAAGCGTCCTGGTAAAGTAGACCCGGCAAAAAATACAGCAAAAGCACCTGCACCAAAATCTGCACAGCCAGTCAATGATCCCCCTGCGGTTGATGTAAATGGCAACACCACAGGGCAGACAACAGCCGACCCAGCAGCTGCCGCAACAGACACAACGCCAACTCCAATAACGCCTACTATTAAAACAAACAGTTTGGCGGCTGCTTATAATGCTTGGCAACAAGCGGCATTAGAGGGTGGCGACCAGGAAGTAGCCGACAGTATTTCTTTTGTAATAATGGATGCAAACATCAATGGACTGCCACCTAACGCTATTAAAAATGCCAAAGTAGCATTTCCTAATAAAACAGACGTGTCAAAAACACCAGCATCTTCTAACGATAAAGCCGGTACAAACGCAAATGCAACCAACAACGATCCAAAGAAAAGTGCAAAAACACCTGCGGCTCAAGGCGATACAATGAATACCCAGACTTTTACAATCAATGCTGGCACAAGTATTGTATCTGTAATAGATCAAGTTATAACCAACAGCGAGTACATAACAAACCAATTGGTTGAAACAGAAACCTCAACCTCAACGTCAGACGCAAGATCCAGCGCAGAAAATCTTAGCAAAGCATTAGGCGACAAACCTGTCTATTGGTACAAGGTAGTGCCCAAACTTGAAATTACTAAATTTGACGAAACACGCCAGACCTGGGGCAAACACGTAACTTTTTATATTACTCCTTATCTTTATTATAACGGCAGAGATCCGCGTGCCGCCAAATCAAAATTGCCACACGCTGTTAAAGATTACCAATATTTTTATACTGGAAAAAATAGAGATATTATTAATTTTGATATTGATTTTAATGCATTGTTTTTTAATGCTGTCTTAATAGATAAAAAACAAAAAGAAGTCACAGCAAAATATAAAGGCTCAACTGAAGAAGATACTACCAAGAGTAAATCAGAAAAACAAGTAGGATATCAAAATCCTGCGCCAACTAAAAAAGTATTAGTAGCCGGATCTGCTACCAGCGGCGGTGGTGCAATTACCAAAGCTGACACGCAAAACAGTCAAAGTTTTAAAGATAATCTTTATACCTATGTTGGCGGCGACATGATAAACTTAGACGTAAGAATCATTGGCGACCCTGATTTTATCAAACAAGATGATGTATTGTTTGGACCGGGTACTACAGGTGGCGACACGGGCCAGGGCAGAGTCAATGGCGCCTCGGGCAGTTTATCTATGGATTCAGGACAGATTTTTTGCAATGTAAGTTTTAAATCAGCTGCTGACATCATGCCAGAAGGAAATCCGCGCGGACAACTACGCTATTATGGCACAGAATCCCAGGCAGCATTCAGTGGGTTCTACTGTATTCAAACTGTTGATAGTGAGTTCCATAACGGCAAGTTTACGCAATCGTTAAAAATGTATCGCCAACCAAATCAGCCTGGCGATGGTACTTCTCCAACATCGGCATCGACTACCACTGGCAGTTCTCGACTGGCATCAATAAACAGTGATTTAAAAACACTTGTTTTAAATGGAAGTTCCAAGGTCTCGGGCAAATCAATTGACAAAGCTCTACCAGATGGAAAACTTGCTGACATAGTAGGCGGAAATAAAACTCCAGCCTGGGAAGAAGATTTTCCAACACCCAAGCCAGACCCAACAGAATTGACAGTTGACCCAACAGTTGAAGCAGGCAACAGCGACGATGGATTAGTAGCAGTCGTTGATGGGGGTTCAACAGAACCAATTGGTGATAACAGTAACACCGACGGTACCCTTATTGTTTAATGGGCCTTAGAACAAATAAGTACACATAACAGGATTTTTTAATGCCAATAGATAAAGTTTCCAGATCAAAATTGCCTAAATGGGCTGCTCGCGACACAGCCGCTGGGCAAAAATTTGACACGGCTACTTATATGGGCGTTGTCAAAGACAACAAAGACCCTATTCGCGGAGGCCGACTACGTGTATGGATTCCAGACTTTGGTGGTGATCAAACAGATGAAAAATTCTGGCAAACAGTTTCTTATGCCAGCCCATTCTTTGGTGCTACATTTGTAGGCGATGCGGTTGCAAATAATAAATTTACCACTACAAATCATACCTATGGTATGTGGATGGTGCCACCTGATATTAATAACCAAGTTCTATGTACGTTTGTCAATGGTGACCCCGATCGTGGATTTTGGTTTGCCTGTGTAAATCCTACACTTAGTCACTGGATGGTGCCGGGTATTGCAGCCGGCAACAAAGTTGATACAGGTAATGTCAGTGATATAATTGGTGCAAGTATTACAACAGGACAAAGTTTGCCTGTGGTTGAATACAATGACAGCGAAGCAACTGCATTTACTTCTACCTTCTTTAATAATCCAAAACCGGTACACGAATGGCAAGCTAATATACTATTCCAACAAGGTCTTGATAAAGATCCTGTACGTGGTGCAACAAGTTCTACAAGTCAACGCGAAAGCCCAAGCCATGTATTTGGTATTAGTACCCCAGGCCGCGCATATGGCAACGATCCTGCTGAAGATCCTGAATACGGTAAAAAATTAGCCGACGGTACTATTACAGAAAAAGACTATGCTGTGTCTGCACGTAAAGGTGGACATACTTTTGTTATGGACGACGGCGATGTTGAAGGAACAGATCAGTTAGTTCGTATACGTAGTGCTGGTGGCCACGAGATATTAATGAATGATAAAGAGCAAACTCTATACATCATTAACTCGGCGGGTTCAAACTGGATAGAATTAAATCAAGATGGTACAATGAATATCTACAACAGTGGAAGTTTCAGTGTACGTTCTGAGGGCGATATAAATTTTTACTCTGATGCAAACGTTAATATTGATTCAGCAAGCTCAATTAATTTTAATGCTGCAACCAGCATTAAAGTAACATCAGCAGATATTGGAGCCAGTGCCACTAACTCCATGCTATTATACGGTGCCAGCAAAATGGATGTGGGTACAGGCGGTACGTTGACTACAGGTGCAGCAACTACCAGCATTGGCAGTACAGGTCCTATTAATATTGCTGGAACTACATTAGATCTTAACTCAAATCCTGGTAGCAATAATATCACAGGATTTAACCCACAAACATCAGTATTCCCAGATGCCAGCTACGACACAGCAACAAGACAATGGGCAAGTAAACCACAACAGGTAACCAGTATTGTTACCACATTACCCACACACGAACCTTACCCACGCACACCACCTGGCCCTATACCAACAAAAACTTTAGCAGCTAAAACTTGCGAAATTAAAAACGGGCAAGCACCAGCCAGCTATACTCTGCCACCGGCCAATGGCAACAAATTAGATGGTGGTAAAGTTCGCGGACAACCAGTGCCTTGGACAACAGATTCAGCATTCCTTGACAAGGTCAAATCTGTAGCCAGCTCATTGAATTTAAATTACATGGACATGTTGGCCTGTATGCATTTAGAAACCATTGGTACTATGGATCCAGGTATTACCAATAGCTTAGGATTTACAGGTTTAATTCAATTTGGTAAACCTGCTGCCACAGCCTGCGGAACTACACAAGAGTCTCTACGCAACATGGATCGTGTAACACAATGCGATTACGTATTAAAATATTTCCAAGTTAATAAACTAAATCAGAAAGCACCAAACCCAAGATTAGTAGATATCTATCTGACTATTCTTTGGCCAGCGGCTGTTGGGCAGGCATTGGATAAAGTTATTTGGAGTCAAAACGACAAAACAGCAGTATTCTATAATGCCAATCACGGATTTGACACAACCAAGTCTGGACAAATTACTGTACAAATGGTTGCAACCAGTATTGATACACACTTGGCAGCAGTTAAACAAGCATTGGCCAATGCCGGAGCAAAGTCAGAATCCCCACCGGGGCAATTACAGTCTGGATCGGGTGCTACAGTAACCGACGGATCTGGCAAACCAATAAACGCTGGCTCGGCAAATACCGGTGGACAAGATGTTGGATTAACGCAGGCAGCAGGCAAGAGTGTATCGGGCACTTGCCCTCCGGAGTGGATGAATCGCAAAGAAGCATACGATCCTCCGGCAACTATTGGTACAGCCAGCCCCAGCTTTACACAGTTACAAGTCAAAGCATTACACGCAGAATTGGGTTATTTTGAAAGCCAGTGGGCCTATGATAAATTTACAGGCACACAAATTGGAAAATATCAATTCAGTGCCGACGAACTTGCTGGTGCCGGCTATATCAAACCTGATGCTATTACACAATACCAAGATGGCACACTGGGCAATGGCGAAAGTTGGAGTGGTAAAGACAAAGTTAATAGTCAGGGCGATTTTGTTTCTGCAAAACAACAACAAGACATTATTCAAAATAATGAATTTACAGATTTTTACACCGCATTAGGTGCAAACGGTGGTATTGTATCGTCAGACGATATATGCACAGCTGCTGGTATGGTGTTTGTGGCTCATATGTATCGTAGTGCTGATTTAGCACTACAGTGGCGTAAGCAAGGTTTTGTTGATAATCCTCCTGCTAACATTGGCAAGGCTGGTACACCAGAGGATTATTTCAATCACGGTCGTTACGCAATTGATATTTTAGCGGTTAATGCTCAACCAAGTCCAGCTGACAGAGGAAAACCACCTAACGGTTCTAACTTGACCGGTATTGATCCAAATGCTGTATTGGCATTTGCAGGTTCGGGTTCGGGAACATTATCCGGATTCCAACAAACAAGCACAGCGTTCCAAGATGCACTACTACAAGCTGCACAGGCCTATCTACAGGCCACTGGCAAGAAGATCATGATCAATAGTGCTTATCGTAGCGCAGAATACCAACAGGGATTATATGACCGTTGGGTACAAGCAGGTGGACACATGCCCGATAAACCAACTGCAGGTGGTATCACTACACCAACTAATCCAAGAAGTTCCGCAAATTATCACGACAGTCACGGAGATGGTGTAGCTATTGATAGCTCACAGTCCGAGTCAGTCAGTAACACTATCGATTTACCCAAATATGGCCTGCGTTGGGGCGGAACATTTAGAAGCCCAGATAGAGTCCATATTCAGTTAGCGGCATTTAAACCATAAAACGGGATAAGTATATACATGGCTACAACATTATACAAAGGGTTTAGTACCGTTGATCGTTACAAAAAGTTTCGTCTTAGCGATATAAATTTGGTTAAACAAGATTTAATCAATCATTTTCGTATACGCAAAGGCGAAAAGCTCATGCAACCAAATTTTGGTACTATTATTTGGACCATGTTGTTTGAACCAATGACAGATGTAGTTCATCAAGCCATAGTAGCCGATGTAAAAACCATAGTTGGCTACGATCCTCGCACTAAACTGTTAAACATTACAATCAACGAGTACGATCAAGGCATACAGATAGGTATAGACTTATTGTATATCCCTACTAATCAGACAACAGCACTACAATTAAAGTTTGATGCACAGTCGGCTTCCCTCACCGCGCAGTAACCTCGAATAATATACCCTGTTTTTAATTGTAATAAATACTCTATAAGGGATATATTCGCATGGCTATAACAACACGTCAGACAAACTTATTGGTGAATCAAGACTGGACTACCCTGTACCAGAGCTTCAAAAACGCCGATTTCCAAAGCTATGATTTTGAAACTATTCGCAAGTCAATGATTGACTATTTGCGTAATTATTATCCTGAAGATTTTAACGATTTTACAGAATCAAGTGAGTACGTAGCCCTAATAGATCTAATTGCTTTCTTGGGACAGAGTTTAGCATTCCGCACAGACTTAAATGCTCGTGAAAATTTCTTTGACACAGCAGAACGCCGCGACAGCATACTTAAATTAGCCAGCCTAATTAACTAT
>Ga0007876_1000167_pt1 | contig 28062 bp, 27 predicted proteins | sample CryBogCBH24Aug09_FD_70958 | JGI IMG/M metagenome (GOLD analysis project Ga0007876, IMG submission 70958) | Freshwater microbial communities from Crystal Bog, Wisconsin, USA - CBH24Aug09 | ecosystem: Environmental > Aquatic > Freshwater > Lake | place: Crystal Bog, Wisconsin, USA | collected...
CAACTGACTGACTTGGAGTAACCTGCACGGTAACACCGTCGGTACTGAGCGCAGAAACGGTTGTGTTTGCTGCTACACCGGTTCCGACTACACGCCCACCGATATATTGTATATTGGCAACCACATTGCCAATGCTAATATTGCCCATGGTCAGTGTAGTCCCATCAATGGTACTGTCATCGCCTTGGCATGATACCTTGGGATAATCCATATAGTTACAGTAGATATCTCTTAAGGCAATACCTGATCCGCCGGTAACAGTGATGGACATGGGATAAGCGCCAGCGAAATCAGTTGGAAATAGACCACTGGTATCGGGTACTGAAAACAGCACCGGCGCCCCTATCAAATTGACGTCGGGTGCAGGTAAAGGTTGATCTTGAGTACTGACAGCCCCACTAAAAACTGTGGTACCATTTATATTTGCAGTCAAGGATACTGGCGTATTTCCATACGCATATCCGTAAAAATTCATTGTTCTGTTTTGAGCCATTATAGGAATCTCCTGTGTTGTTATTTATCTGCGGCGATCAAGACTGATCGCAATGCTGAGTCAAAATACGTTCTTGGTGCCATTCTGCGGCATGTGGCCCTACAGCATATTCTTGAAAACAAGGTGTGCCCAGGGTATAGTGTAGCAGTTTGGCAGCAGGATTAGAGCCAAATTCGTCGGGCAACCAGTTCCACTCAATAGGCAAAGCACCAATATTGGCATCATTGATCCAGCTAAATCTGTGTAGATAGCTACCGGTTTTTTGAGCAACAAATTCAGGTGTCAATATTGTGTGTTCTTGTGCCGAACAGTTCCACAAGATCACGCTGCTCCAGTTTTTACGAGGATAATTGTTATTGCTATTACCCAGATACTTGGTTGGACTATGAGTCTGGTAGTCATGCTTGACTACCTGCAATGCAACATCAGGATCCTGTAGATTCCACAGTTTAACAATGTCGTCGCGCAGGATCATATCACCATCCATGTAGATGGCTCGACCTTGATAGTTCATAAGATGTGGAACTAAAAATCTACTGTAGACAAAAGGATTGCTGGCATCAGTGTGTGTTTCGTTGTAGCCTGACAGAAGATTTAGCGCCAATGGTACGATGGCCACCGGCTGACTGGCCAATCGGATCATGCTGTTGACGCAGGTATGATAAGCTATGGCCTCTCTAGGATCATAGCCAACAAAAACTGTGATCATTTTCGTTCGATATCTTCTTCTACGCAGGACTCACCGTACTGTATCTCAACTATCCTACAGGGTTTATCTGTGATGTTGTACAAGCGATGCCAGGTTCCGACTGGAATCTCTATGGTATCGTGCAGATTCAATCTACTAACTTGGAATTCTGTATCGACCTGGGCCACACCCTCGCTGACTTGCCAGTGTTCGGATCGCTTGAAATGCCGTTGCATGCTGAGGCTACAGCCAGGATTGACTGTGAGTTCTTTGACCTTCATGCCAGGCACATCGTGTAGCACACGATAGGAGCCCCAGGGTCGTTCGGTCTTCATTGATGCCCCATGTAGGTCAAGGCCTTGTTCAACCAGATCAAGGTCAGTTCTGATTGGCGTACTTCGCCAAAACGATTTACACAATCTCTTGCGGTCAGTGGTAGCAGGTCTTTTTCGGCCAGATCGTACCATGAAGTCCTGCGAGGATCCATGGGTCTAACAGCACTTTTATAAACTACTGCACTGATCCAAGGATCGTTGGCCTCCTTAAGGAAAAAACCATTTTTGCAATCCCATCCTGACACAGCCAACATGTGTATTAAACTAACAACAGTGAAGTGATTGTACACTCCTGATTCTTGTGTAAAATGCTGATGTCCTCTATATATATTGGTAGTTTGTGGTACAGTTATGGACAACATGGCACCTTCGGCTGCGGCTTCCCACCATCGAGACAATGTAGCTACCGGATTGAGACAGTACTGAAATGAATCATGTGACCATAGAACATCGTATGGTTTACCATCTAACAGTTCTAAAGGTTGCTCAAAATCTTGACTGTGGAATTTGACATTGGGCAAACGATCTGCTAACGACAGTGCCGGTGCAAGATCTAGACCTTTGCAGGCAATATTGAGTGGTTGTGGTGTGTCATCTCTAGTGGTCCTGGTGGCCCACCATTCTAAGTCGGCTCCAGTGCCGCAACCTAGATCTACCAAGGTGCTGATACTGCTCATAAAGTCGTCGTACTCGTACAGCATGTCTAGCACACGACGACTGTGTTCATGGCTCTGTTGTGGTGTTGCAAATGTCATATCTGTATATCTTCCATACCGGCAGCCCTTAATCTTACTATATGGCCCAACATAAAATTCTTGCTTTCGTAGGCTTTGATTATGCCTAAAAATTTGTTTCTTAACAGAGCCACTTCATTGATAATGGTTTCAAAATCAATCACTTCATCTTCGCCATCAACATATTTTTCTGCGTCTCTACTGGTCAATGCCCGGGCATAGCCTTCTAGATACTTTTGAAAATGTTTGCGACGAATTTTCCTCAATTGTATATTGAGATAGTTTAATACTGCTTCAATTTCCTGTAGCTGATTAAATCGGCGTTCAGTTATGCCAGGCAGATTGCTGATATTTTTTTCTACCAGGCCGCCAATGCTGCAGTCACGTCTAGCTTCATCTAGCTCGCCTTCGTAATAGGCAATAAAATCAGGAATGTTACCTAAATCACTTATAACTTTGCTATACCACATGTTCTAGTTCTTTCGTTAGCCAAGGAAATATTTTTTGCCAGTTTAGATTGCGACGGCGATCAATTTCGTTTAGGTGCGTGAGTAATTTAATTATTTCTTGTGTGTTTCTGCCTGCTTGTGCAATCTGACGACTGACTCCAAGCATGTAATTTTTTATTTCTTTCTGTTGCCAAGTATCTTCTGGCATAATACTTAGTATTTTTTTGAAATCGTTGTCAAAGAATCCTGCACCAAATATGTCAGGATTCATGTGTGAGGGAGTATTTACAGTGATCAAATGATGTCCTATTTCTCGTGACTGTCTGTGCCCATTGATGTATTCAATCAGTGCCGGTATGCTGGGCACAGACAAGGCCGATATGACCTGATTGATGTTCAGAGTGATCCAACGCTCTTTTACCAAGTATTCAAAATTTTCTCGCCATTGGTCGAGATTCAATCCGTGTCGAATATACTCCTGTTCAGGCCCCCAACAATCAATACTGGCTGTAAGATCAAAACGTTTGATTTTTCTAGTGGCCACTAGTTCACGTATGCGGGCGATGTAGTTTTTGAACTTTTCTGGTGCTATCATAAGATTACTGATAATATTAAATTCTAATTCAGCATTTTTATGATTGTACAGGAAATCCATACAGGTGTCAAATTGTCGTTGATAAAAAGGTTCTCCTCCCAGGATATGAAATCTGCGCACAGTGCTGTAGTGCTGATCCATCCAGATCCAAAATTCTTCAGTGAGTCTATCTTTCTCCAGATGTGGTTGGCTGATGTTGTCAATTACCAATCCGTTTTTTTCAAAACGACCATACCGACTATTTTCCTGCTGTATACGGCTACTGAATCGGTCTTCGCAATAGATACAGCTCATGTTGCATACATTGTCAAAGTAAACTTCTACTATGCGCGGAGTTACTTTAGTAGCTTGCAAATCCAATTCTAATTCCGGCGGTGTTAAGTCAGGCACATTGAGTTGCATAATGCGATCGCTGACTCCACCGGCGTCTTCAATTTTCTTGCAGTACTCGCAACCGCCTTGAGGCCATTGTCCTTGTAGCATGAGTTCTCTGTCGGCTATCTTTTTAGGTGTGTTGTGAAAATCTGCAAAGGTATCAACAGTCAGATCGGAACGGTTTACTCGATGGCAACTGTTGGTTTGACCGTTGTAAAGATAGATACTACTCCAGGTCCACTTGAGCTGGCAAGCTGTTTCAGACTGTATGGGGAAATACTTATTCATTTAGCCAATTTATAAAATGTGCAGGAAAATTTTGCAGATCTAAATTTCTTAAATCTGCGAAACGATAAAGATACTGTCGTAGTTTTTGTTTCTGTTCAACTGTGTGCTCCGCCTTGAGAGTATCTGACAGGTCTGGCATTAGATCGTTGTATAGAGCCTTGCTTGTAGGATCCAAAACACTGGCACTGAGATAGTCTGGATCATTGCAGTAGTTGATTATGTCGTGGCCTGTGCCAAACTCTGCGCGAAACTGTTGCAGGCCATGCACGGTCAAATTGCTTACCACTGTGCAAAATTTATATTTGAATCGACTGCGAATCAATTCTAAGTTTTGCAAAAATCTATTCCAGGTGTTGCCATATCTGTTGAATTGATAAAGTTGACCTATGTTTTCGGCACTGACCGTAAAGGTCACAGAGTCAGGCAAGCTATCCAACACACGTTTCAACCGACGAGTATCGACTCCTAGGCCAGTGAATATGTCCACCGGCGCGGTAAAGTCTGCCACTAGTTCAGACAGTCCATTGTATAGAAATGGCTCACCGCCGGTGATTTCAATCTGCCGGGCAGTTTTGATGTTGCGTATTTCATCCAGGATCAGTTGATAACTGTTGCTGGTTTTTATGGCATTTTGCCCCAATTTCAAAACTATACGATCATTGTTGTTGATTTCAAATCGGGTGTCGGGCAGATAAGGTCCGTTGGCTTCAATGTCACGCAACCAAGCTGTGCTGTATTGTTTGGTGCAGTAACTACAGGTCAAATTGCAATCACTTCCCAGATTGATGTGTAGCGTGGTTGGGTCAGCCACCACATGTGTTGGCTGGTAGGATTTCATCACAGTGCGTCGACTGGGCAGGCCAACACGTTCGGCTTTCCAACAGGTATCTTCACAGCTGGCCACCGGCTGATTGGCCAACATTTGTTCACGTTCGGTCTGTAGTGACTTGGTATTGAACAGTTGCCCAGGATTATCACGCAACCAGGCCATATCAATTTTTTCTGGAGTAGCTGCACAACAAGACGCTACGGAACGACGTTCGGGTTCCACGGTCAACCACCAGAATTTTTGTGAGCAATAATAATTATCAATCATACAAAGCACACTTGTCTTACATGTTGCCGTTGGGATATTTCTTTGATCAATTGATCTCTAGGCATGGTTTCAATCAACCTGGCCACAGGCAGGCGATATGGTTTCACCGCCGGACTGTCAAAGTCGGATATTCCACGACGATCAAAAAAATCAAAGTGTTTTAAAAAATATTCTTTTATTTTGTCTAATCTGTTTTCAACATCCAAGTCGGATTCTTCAAACATGCGCACAACAAAATCGGCTGAGTAGTGTGAAAATGGTTTGAATGCCTCGTCAGCTATGTAGTTATCATTGTCGTTGGCAAGGTCTTCTACTGTTTTACCTATTTCGCAATAGTTCATACAAATGGTTCCAAATGGCGTGGATAACTTTCCGTACTCTTGTATCAGTTCCAGATCTAAGGTTTGTGTCTTGGGCAGGCCAAACCAGGTGCATACAAACCTGGGACGACTGCCTTTGCTTGCTGTTTCACAACGATGCACCGCCAAATTCAAATTGGCCAGAGCCCGACGCACCTGAGCTGGAGCACGGTGCCAGAATTCGTGATCTTGTTGATCCAACAGACCATGATACTCTTCAAATATATGGTGCAGATAATTCAGACAATCTTGGTCATCAACTGTGGTAAATTCTCGTTCAATGATTGGTTCAAAATCATTGATTACTGCAATACAATGCGTGATGAATGCTGTGGCTCGAGCAATTTCCTCTTCCGGAGAATTGAATCCATAAAATCTTTTGGCATCATCCAATGCATAGGCATCACGCAACCGCATGCGTTCTACCCATAGTTTGGCCACAGGAGTGTCTAGTACCTGGAAATGTAATTTGAATTGGTCAAACCCTAGTTCTATGCATAGTTGCATGTGCATTACCGTGCTTTGGATTATTCAATAATCCGTGTCGTCTTCCCAGTCTTTGTCCTCATCATCATCTTCGTCCTCATCGTCTTCAACATGGTCTTTGAGATAGTGTGCCAGGGCACCTTTGACGTCTGAGTCGCCTTTGAATGCATCTTTGATCTCGTCAGCAGATACATCGTTATCGATTAAGACCGAAACCATGGCTTCTGCAGCTTCGTCACGATCTACCTTGTTTACATAACGTTTAAGTTCTGCCCAAATTTCGCTCGCTAAATCTACTGACATATTATTCCTCCGTTGCTGTTTCTTCTGTACTTACCGTTTCCTTCTGATTGGAAAAATCGGCCATGACCTTGTCTAAACAACCGTCTTCGTTGGACTCCCAGGCCTTGCGGAACTGTTTGATGATCTCACCATCTGACGTTACAAACATCAAACGATTGCCGTCTTTCTTAAGTAGTCCTTTTTTCTCAGCCAAGTCAGTTAGACCACTGTAGGGATTCATGCCTGTTTCGTATGGAATCTTGACCTGCACACCTTCGAACGGTTTGGCATAGCGTGTTTTCATGACCTTGCAACCGGCGCGGATGCCCATGACTTCGCTAATCTTGTTGCCATCCTCATCTTCTTTGAGTTTCATTTTCTTCATGGCTACCACAATACTGCTTGCGTAGATAAAGCCCTGACCTCCAGAAATTTTATCATCTGGATCAAACATGTCTTGACTAGCATAGGTATGGTTGGTACACACAAGTCCTACGTTATAGCTACCAAACATGTTGACACAGTTCCGAACCAAGGCTGTAAGTGCCTTGGGCTTGCGACCCAAGTCGCCCTTCATTTCACCGGCATCAAACTGGTTCACGTCTGTGGGCGTCAACAACATGCCTAGACTGTCAATGATAAACATGACTTTTGGACGCTCGCCATCTGGAAGTGCTTTGTAGTCGGCCATGAATGTGCTAATTGTTTTGGCCACATCATCGATCATGGCCATTGAAATTTTCAGTAACTTGCTTTCGTCAGTATCAACACCCAAGGCCTTGAGCCAATCTTCGTCCAGCGCATTTTCACTGTCAATCAAGATAACAAAGATACCTTGTTGCTGTGCGTTACGAGCAATGTTGCCTGAGCAGATATAGCTCTTGCCTGCTCCAGACTCACCTGCAAACACAGTGACCTTGCCAAGGGGAATGCCCTTGTTGAAGTCGCCCGAGATAAGATAGTTCAAGGCATAATTGCCTGTTGAAATCCAGTCAGTGGGATCGTTGAATCCAATACTGAGACCGTCGATGCTTTTGGTGATATCCTTGCGGAATTTTGATACGTCAAATGGTTTGGCCATGATTACTTTCCTTCTTTAAGTTTGTATAATTCTGTAAAAATCTCACTGCTGTCTACTCCACGTCTCTGATCCATCTGAGACAACTGCTCAAAAGATCTAGACAAATTCTGTTCAATTGGTTCTTGTAAGTAATGCAACATGTTTCGATAACTGTCTTCCAACAAGTATCCCGGCTGTTCGGCAATACGCGATTCCAATTTAGTCTTTAGCAAGTTTAACACATGATTTGGTAAATGTCTAATATTTAGGTAGTCTGGTTCAAGCAAGGCACCAATTACAAAGCTGTTGTTGTGAAATCCTAGACCTTTCAAATAATCCACACAGTCAAATATGGTATCATAGTTCAATAAGAACCACAACATGTTAAAACTGATTCGATGATCCAGGTTACGTATGCGATCCAAATTTTCACCAAAGTCCGACCAAGATCCTCCAAAGCGTATGTACTCAAATTGTTCTGCTAAACTTTCTACACTCACAGTCCAATGTACATTTTGAAATTCGCACAGTCGATCAAACACCCCAGTATCAACCTTGCTGAGATTAGTGTTTATCCTAAGATTCACGTCGGGGTTAAGTTTTGCCAGCAGTTCTAGATTTTGTTTCATCAACAATGGTTCACCACCGGCTAGATAAACATGTTTTAAATCGTGGGCATGCTCATAGATATACTGTGTAAAGTTTTGTTGTTGAGCATCGCTCGGTCGATCTATTACAACTCCCAATTCGTCGGCCCATCGACTGCTGAATTCTGGACTACAATACACACAGGCCAGATTACAGGTGTTGGTCCAACGTACATCAATGGTTTGTAGATCATGCTGTCCTGGTTGATATAGATCTACCGGAGTTTGTTTGAATTCTTTGATGTAGAAAATCCTATCACTGATAATGTCAAATCCGCGCTTGCCATGTTCGAGATCATAGCAAGTATGACAACCAGTGGCCGGATTGCCTGTGACTATGTTTTGTTGTTTGGTCGCGTTGGTTGTACCCAATAGGATCTGCTCAATGGGCTGGTCCTTGATATTGCCCAAAGCTCCTGTTTTGGTATCACTACGGATACAGTTTTTTACTGTGCCATCAAAGTTGTACATGAGCCCGGTCCAGGGCATGGGACAAAAATATGGATTGGTCAGCATGTCTTTGGGTGTCATGCTGGCCCCAACGATATGTCTGGAATACGCAGGCCATTGCGCTCGGCCATGTTCCAAAGATCTAGCAAGGTCCTGGCCCAGTTGTTAACATCAGCAGCCGGTGGTACTGTTTTGTCAGCGGTGGTGGCTATATTGCCCGGTCTTACCAAGATAATCTTCACGCCCAGTCGACGGTTACGCAACTGCTGTACAGCCTGCTCCAGGGCCAATTTTTGTATTCTATACTGGTCCAATGACATGTCAAATGCCGTTGGGTCTTGCGTCATTTGTGTGCTAATAACTATGATGCGTTTACCGGTTCCAGCCCAGCGTTGAGCCATCTCAAACAACAGTTCAGTCTGTGCAAATCCAGCCTGTGCATTGTTCACAAACACGTCGCAGGGTTCAATCTGATCGCAAATCTTAGGTGTATTGCGTATGTTGTTGCCTTCACGCTGACTGAGTCCCACCACTTGGTGTCCGTCCAAGCGGTATTCCTCTGCCAAGGCCTGTCCAATGCCGGCTGTGTGTCCGGTAATTGCTATCTTCATAATATGTTGCCCAGTTCTGGAAAAGTCTTCACAAATGATTGGTTTCTCTGTTGATCCAGCTCATTGGTGACTTTAAAAAATGTTTGCTTCCAATCATCGTGTGCTGTGCTAGATACTATATTATCAAATATTGTAGTTGGCAAAGTATTTTTGACATCAACAGGTATAGATTTGATAGAATAGATCCAGGGATCCAACAGTATGTTAAAATTGACCTGACCCAGACCGCGTCCAATGGCCCAGTCCTTGAATACCTGGGCACGTTGCCAAGTAAACACACTGACTGTGAAATTCACAGTTATCTTGACATTGGAAGAGATTTGAAGTAGCAAAAATTTATCTAGATTGGCATTGACCACCGACCACTTTAAGGGCCACCGGTTATATTCAAATCTAGATTCTATGTCGTCAAGGCTTATGGTGATTTCAACCTGTCTGAATTGTTGCAACAGCTCGATCAATCGCGAAGGCCAAAGACTGCCATTGGTATTGTAGCGTATTTTGACCAGATCCTGGCGATCCAGTGCTATAATTTGTTCCAATAGTGCTGTTTGTTCTGGTACAGCATTGGCCCAGGGTTCGCCACCGCCAAAGTCCAACTGCAATACATGATCGGCACGGTTCATGGCTTCGGTCCACACGGTGGATTCTGTCGTAGGCTGTGACCATGTCGGTACGATTTTTTGCCACATGGTGCTGCTGTCAGGACCGCATATCCTGCAGGCGGCATTGCACACATCACCAATGGCCGCATCAATTTTGACGTACTCTGGATCCAGCTGAGAATAGATCTGATCTATTCTGTTGTCTGTTTGTCGTTTGCTTACCAACCCAATGGATTCCTTATCCCAACAGCGTTGACAAAAAATATTGGCAATGTCATTGTTATTGTCTTCGGTCAACTGCTGATATTCTTGTGTTTGTTTCATTGCCACAACAGATTGAGATCTTGGAAAACCTATCATGTTGTTGCAGGGCGTGACATGCCCGGTAGCAGTCCAACTGATATTACGAAAAGGATTAACACACAGGGTCATTGATAGGTGGCCACTTCGTCGCGAATAATTTCTAAATACTCAGGGTCAATGGTCAACTGTCGTTGACGTGCCCAAGCTACAACAGATCCGTCTAGTAAGGATTCAAACGGTAGTATGTCGTCTGATTCCAATATGTTTGCTCGAGACCAAGATCTATAGTCAGATTCAATCAGTTGATCTAGTTCGTTTTCTGTCAATCGTTCTTTGATCCGTTTTAAAATAGGATTTTCTGGTTGTGCAAGATTTTGTTCCCAATGTATTTTTTTAATGCGTTGATAGAACCAATCACGATCTGCGATAGTGACGCTGATCACCGATACCGGCTCAATGGTATTGTAATCAAAACCACTCTGTCTATGACAGCCCAGCACTGAATGATGTTTAATCTTGTTCCATTCAATTATTTTATCTTGTTGCGACAACGTGTAAAACCCTGGCTGTTTTAACAAACTGTCAGGGCTTACGGTCACATTGTTTTTGCGCTGTATTCCAACACCAGCAAACATGGATGCCAGAGTGTCGCCGAAACTACATGGGTAGTAATTTACTAACAACACTCTGGTTATCTTTACTGTTTCTGGCGAGCGCGGATCATGGCCAAGATGTCTTGAGCATTACCACTAGCAGCAGGTTTGGCTTCCACTGGTGCTGATGCCACTGCTGGCTCATCATCAAAGTCACTGGATGATGTGGCAACAGGTGCTGGCTTAGCCGCTGGTGCTGGAGCATCTTCGTCCACCGCTGGGGTGCTTGTTGCAACACCTGCAGGAGCATTTACTCCGGCTGGACGGAAATACTGTCCCCAACGCTCGGTATCGTAACTCTGACCATCAACCGATGCTTCAAACATCTCTTTGATGACCTTGAGTTCAACTTCGCCAGGCTTCTTGGGCAAGAATGTGCTCAGATCAAAAAGGCCATATTGATCAACAGCTGCCTGTTCGGCTTCGGTGAGTGCTGTTTCTTTGCGTGCCCACTTGCTTCCGTTGTAGTCAGCGAAACCGCCTTTGCTTCCTTTGCTGATACGGAAGTCCAGGCCACGCAGGTAGTCGGTTGGCAATTCTTCCAGTTCAGGATCCATTAAGGCTCCTTTGATGGTAGTAAAGATCTGAGGACCAATGATGAAGCGACGGATCGGATTCTCTGGAGTCTTGTCATCGCCGAGTGGATTCTCACGTACAAAGCCTTGGAAAATATATGAACGTTTTTTCCAATACTTGCGACCCATTTCTTCTAGTGCCTTGTCTTTGAACCAGGTACGGACTTCGGTAAGCACTGGGCAGGTCTCGCCCCACATTTCCACGCAAGGTACTTGTACGTACACCTGTTTGGATTCCATCTCACCTTTGATGCCATTGAATGGCAAACGGATCATGGCTCGTTCTTGCCAAAAGAATGTGTTCTTGGTATTTCCATCTGGAAGGAAGCGTAAGGTACATGATTGACCTTCTTCCATGTTCCAATGCGGGTAAATTGAATTGTCACCGCCTGTGGAGTTGTTACCGCCTTGTTTTGATTCGCTAGCGGCCAGTCGTGCGCGAATTTCTGCTAAAGATGCCATAATAGTTGCCTTTCAAGTTTTATGGTTGTTGCCTATCTAAATTTTAGATTCTAGTTGCCTGTGATGCCAACAAAAAAGCGCATACACTTGATACAGTATATACGCTTTATTTGAAAGCGTCAATGATATTTATGACGCGGTTGTTCAGAATGCTATTTTCTAAGTCCCGAAAGTTCTTTGAGTCTATCCAAGAAGCTCAAGTCCTTGGCCACCGGTTTCATTTTGCCCGAATGTCCGTACTGTCCTTTAAGTGGGGAAGTATCGCACTCGTCTGTTTCTTGGGTGTCGTCTGGGCTGATAGCATCACCAATGGCGTTGCCCAAAGTTGCACCTCTTACAGCTCCAACCGGTCCACCCAATGCCGCACCAGCAATGCCACCCAATGCCGCACCAACTACACCTTCTTCCATGTCGGCATGATCATACTCAGGAGCAGGACGTTCTTCGGCTGGTACACCGGCACTTTTTAATATGCCACTTAGTGGATCTTCATACTCAGGATAAGCAGGCTCGGTAGAATTGTATGGATCCTCAGTTTGAGTCATGGGATCTTTGAATTCTTCCATGTAGTCGCCTACACTTTCGCGCTCAACGCCCATGTCTTCATCAGGATTTCCACCAATGATACCACCGCCGCGTAGGTGGCTTTCAAGATTCTGTGCTACCCATTCGCGTGGATCGCCATCACGGGCTTTTTGTACTCCGTATGGTATTTCACCACAGTCACAGTAGTAGTCAAACAATGCATCATATAGATGCTCGTCCAGGTCGCCGCCCTGTTCAAATTTACGAACTTCGTGCTTGAATCTATCCAGGATATGTTCCAAGGCTTCTTTGTTTTCGTCTAACATGCGACTTTCTTGCAGTCCGGTTAGACTGTTAACCTTGCCTTGTACACCACCAGATGGCTCGTTGCCAACTGTGGTGTCGGCATATTCAGCATCGGTAGCTTCATCTGGATTCATTTCAGCTGCAGGATCAATCTGTAACTGTTCAATTACCGAACGCACATCTGGATTGTCGCTCAACATCTGCATGCGATCATAGATGACCTGGCGGGCATCTGCGTTTGCATCTTGTTCTGCCAAGGCTTCTAACTGATCAAACAGTTCATCGTCGCCCAGGAGATCATATAACTGCTCAGTGGCATTGGTGGCATCGGCTCCTACTGGTAAGTCCTTGCTTAGTAGTTCTACCAGTTGCGCTTGTTTTTCTGGAGTGTCTGGTGTTTGCCAGGTTCCTTCTGCTAGGCGTTCTACCCATGCTTCAAATATGTTGGCTTCTTTCATGTCGGTTCCTTGTTGTTGTATACGAGCCAACAGCGGAAGTGCCGACTCAATCCTGGTGTCAATCGTTTGTTTCACAAACAGATTTTTTAAACTTTCAATTACTACTTCTTCGTCAGTGATGTCTGCAGGACTCCAGGATTCAAAATAAGATTTGTAACCACGTGCTGTACTGAGACTCTTCAAACGACCTTGCAGACTTTCATAATAGGTATTGGTTTGTTCTACCAGAGTAGCTGCATCACCTTCAAATAGTTGTCCTGCGTTGGCTCTACGGAAACGAGCCAGCACATTTATTTCTTCTACCATGGTCACAATGTGTTGACCGCGGGTGTCGTAGGGCTTGCCCCCGGACTTGACATGTTCCAACATGGCACGACCACCGGCTAATTTTTTAAATGGTAACTTGTAACGCTCGCCCTCGGCTGTTTCGATAAACAGGCTTTCAATGTAGCGATGACGAGCTTCGCCTTCGCCTATGTTCTTGTGATGGCGGATCATGAGTCTGGCTTGGGTAGCTTCGCCCATCCAGCTGGTGGTTCTATTGCCTGACCATGATTCAAACAGGCCTTCGCGTATGGCAGCCTGGCCCTGCATGCTGTAACGCAAGCGATTCAAATTACGGATACCAAAGCTGAGAAAGTTGCGTGTGGCAAAATTTTTAAGTTGTTCTAAGAATCCAAACCAATCGCTCTTGTCTTGGCCTTCCATGCTACGACCCACGTTGTCAGTACAGTATACTTCTAGCTCACCTTCATCGGTCAACATGATCACTACTGTTCCATAGTCCTTGCCTGATTCGGCACGGAAATCCATGCTGAATATTTCAGCGTCTTCCGGACTGGGTGCAGGTTTGCCTGAACTGTCCAGCATTTCTGGATCAAAATCTCTACTTACTAAGAGATCGAAAAGTTTAAAAGCAGGTGTTTGTTGAGCCATGGTCTAGTATTTAGCGTCTTACACTGATGAATGGCATGGGAGATACAATGATATCTCCATGATCACGCAGATGTGTATCTATTGAAGTATCATAGGTCTGTAGCAGTTGCAACATGCGTACTGCCAGCAATGCGGCCATGACTAGATCGTCGGTTTCGCCTGGCTTGGCCGCATAGCTAACTCCGTGAGCCACAAATGTTTTGAGCTCACTTACCAGGCTAGCACTACGGATCTTCATCTTGCCTGATTCTATCAAGGTTTTAAACTTGTTGCAGGCGGCCAGTTTGGGCTTGTTTGAAGTGTTGAATCCCTTGCGATATCTGCGTCCACCTCCACCATTGGGTTCGCTGAGGAAATAGCCGCGTATGTTTTCTTCACCATATTCAGCTATGCTGATCAAGGCAGCTTCGCCAATGGTGTTGTTTTCTATGCTGAAGTAGATGTTTTGTGGATCCTTGACTGTTTCGTGTATATGAGCACAAATATCGGCCAAGATACGGATCTGTTCCGGAATCGGCGTGCGATTATGACGCCACTCGCCTATCTGTTCGGTAGTGTTGGCTTCAAATATCTGTATCGCAGCCGGGTCTCCACCTGTGCCCAGGCTAGGGTCCAGAGCCACCACATAGGTACGTCCTTCTTTAGGACGTTGATACCAGCGTACCTGACCGGTCTTGTACAGGGGTTCGTGTCCACGCAGATCCAACAACTTGGCCGGTGCTATCAAGGTTTCGTCATTGATGATGAATTCGCAACCCATCTCTCGACGGAAACGATCCTCGCCCAGCTGTGCCCGTTGTGCTACTGCCCAGGCCTCATCACGATCCGGATGTTCATTCCAGTATGATCTATATGCCTTAAATCCATTGATGCCTACTTCGGTAGGATTGCCAAACTCATCTTCGCACCGGTTGGCACCTTTCCATAGTAAGGCAAACTGATCTTCGTCTGAGTTTGGGGTTGAAGTGATGATGGCTTTACCACCAGTGGCCAAGGTAGGACTTATGGACGTCCAGAATTCCTTGGCTATGCCGGGTCGAACAAATGCGAACTCATCCGCATATAGTAGTGATATACTCATACCCCGTCCGGTGTTTTCAGTTGTTGTTGCTGATACAATACGACTGCCATTCTCAAAGTCCAGGTTGCCTTTGTTGTAGCTGGTTACTCCGGCTCGGATATGGTCTGGACACAGTTCATAGGCATAGCGTATACGTTGCATGATCTCCTGTGAGCCTGTGTACTTGTGTGCGGCTATCAGGATAGTGGAATCTGGTACAAACATGGCATACCACAAGAGATATCCAGCGGCACTGGTACTCTTGCCAGTCTGTCGTGGCATCATAGATATGCTGAAACGATTTTGATGATAGGTATCAATCAAGCGTTTTTGATATTCAAACGGATGATACAACATTTTTCCTCGGGTTGGATGTTGTATATGGAAAAAATTGTTCATGAAGTACTGTGGACCGGTGACTGGATCTGCGCATTTGACAAACTCAGCCAACTGCTCCTCGGTCCAGAGCTGTCGCTTGTAAGGGGTCTTGACTAGATTGGCTTCGTCTTTGCTCACAACAGGTCTCCAAATTCAGGCCATAATCGTGCGAACTCGCCCTGCTTGTCGGGATGATATTGTTCCATCCGCTCAACAAATTTCTTAAGTTTAGTCAACTGTTCAGTCGACGGTGATGTCGCGGTCTGATACTGTGAACGAGCATGTTCAAACAAAGATCGTTCGACTTCGTTAACTTCACAAGCAGCAAACAACCGATCAATTTCCTGTGTGGCTAATGACGCTATTTCAGATCCATAAGTTCTGATATCCAGCTCCACTGGCCAATTTAGATCCTGCCAGACAATACTCAATCCGCGAGACTGTGCAAACTTTTTAAACTCTACCAGACGTGTGGCATTGTACAAATTGTAGACTGCATGTATACCACCCCAGTGTCCGTTGTTTTGTATTAGTTCCTGTACTAGATCAAGATTGTGCAAGATCCTGTTCCAGTCAGCCCCGTAACGAACATATTCAAAGCGCGATTCAATGTTGTCAAAACTGATACTCCACCCTACCTTGCGACGTGTTTTTAATTTTTGGAAGATTTCGCTGTGCTCTAAATCTGCACTGAGATTGGTGATAACTGTGACCACTGCATCAGGCGGTATCACATCCAACAGGCGAGCATTTTCTTTCAATAGAAATGGTTCGCCTCCGACCAAGGCCACCTCTTTAACTTGGTCATAGTGCTGAGCAATAAATTCACAAACATCTTCATAGTAGTGGCGGGTATTGATATCAATGTGTTGTCCTAGCAGGTTCGCCCACTTTGAACTTTGTTTAGCATTGCAATAGTTACAGCTCTGATTACAAGTGGTGTTCCAACGTACATCGATCAAGGCTGGATAGTGATATTCTGAACCGGCTGTGATATAATCAAAATCTTTGTTGATAGAGTTGTGCCAGCGACGTTCACTGTCACCGTTGTTGCGTTCTCTGTTGACACAATTACCACAGTATTCGTGGGCTACACCTGCCTGTATGGAAGCACGTATTTCCTTCAGTTTATCACCGTTAAGTATCTCTACTATAGTGTGTTCGTTGAGATTGCCCAGCATGTTGGGATTACCAGCACAACAGGTCTTGACATTACCACGAGGATTGATGTGCAGTCCCCGCCAAGGGGCTGCACAATAGAAATTGCTCATAGTGTTATTTACTGTAGGGATTTTCGCCGGTCAAATAAGGTCTGGCGAACCACAGTTTTACCCAGGCCTTGCTGCCAGGTTCAATATGATGACGTCGTTGGTACTGTTGTACGTGATCGCCGGTCTTGCTTATGTTGGAACCCTCCAAGGGTTTGAGCTTGGAGGGTCCGTATACACCTTTACCAAATTCGGTAAAGCGCATTTTAGTCTACATCAGCATTGGCACCACACAACTTGCGCTTGGCATTTGTGAGAGCACCAAAGTCTACCGGCCATTCTTTGCCGGGAGCCAATTCAGTTGCGTTGGCTGGCATGGCAAATTTGACACCAGCCTGTTGTTCAATCTGTGCGATTGGTAAACGGAACTTGGTCAAGTCGTTGCCAAGGTTTGGATATGGAGCCACATGTGGAAATAACCAACCAGCTATCTGTCCTGTGTTGTCATCTATAACGATTTTGTAGAAAGCGTGTGGAACTACTACACCCTTGCCAATGGTCTTGTCTTGTGCGTTGTACAAGCCACCTGACACTATGGTGAAGTTGTGACCACCTTGTGCGGCCCAACCACGAACTGATGTTTCTAACAACTTCCAGATGCCACGGTTTAGGCTACCTGCTTGTGGGCTCATGTTGGTCATCAAGAAACTTTCAAATTCTACTTGTTGATCCCATGACTGGTCTCCGTCAGGAGCCATGTGTCCTTTGTCGTATCCGGTGCCAGCATAGTCAGCTGGTGTAGCACCACCCTGGATGCTTTGATCTGGGGCAAATGCGTTAGAGCGTGCCACACAACCTAAGGCGTGGCCTGGGGTCAGTGTCCACATGACAAAGCGTGGCAGTTTTGCTGGAGCATCATAGCCTACCAGGTATGCTTCTCTGCAGATAGGCTGAATAGAGCCCTGCACCTGTGGCAAGCCAAATGGTGCATGTACTTGGCATGCAGCCACTGGATTTGGTGCTCGTTGTGTCCAAGCAAATACCGATGTTGCGGCAAGGGCGATTGCAAGCCCAACTAATAATTTTTTCATTTGAGTTCCTTTGTTATGATGTACTGCTGTTTATTACTTATCTAGGATAGCCTTTAAATCCTGTTACAGGACTGCGTTTGACCACGTCCGGCATTTCTTCGCTGGCCATAGTGGCCACTTGTACAGCATCATGGCCGCTCATGCCCATGGCCTGTAGTGCATCGCGAATGTATTCACCTGTGTGTGGATCGTAGCTGACTACAAATTCATTTTCTCCAAATACCGTATCCTGTTCAAAGGGCGGAACACCATCTTCGCGACGTTGTTTGGCGCCTTTGGCACCGGCTATGGCCACACCAAAGCGATACTGTAGATACGGGTCTTGATTTTTAAGTGCTGGTATTTTCCAAGCACCTGGCAAGGCTAGGGCAATGTCCTGCTGTAAACTACCGGTGCGGCCCATGGCCACTTCTGTAATAAATTCTCGGGCTCTCATCTGGGATAGCCTTTGAATCCTTTTACTGGGCTGGTTTTGTTTGTGGTCACCGGTTCGGTTGATTCTTGACTACTGATCATAGTGCCAGTTTCGCCCATGGCTCGAGCAGTAGCATCCAAGATTTCGGCATCGGCTTGACTGTAGGCCATGGTAGACATTTTTTGTCCGATGGGTCCAGTTTTAGACAAAGTGTCGGTAGCGTCAAACTCGTCTTTTTTAGGTTGTCCAGCAACAGCAACAATAAAACGCCACATGGCGTAGGGATTTGAGTTGTCTAGACCGTCATAGCGTTTCATACCAGGCATGGGACCCAGCTGATCATCATGAAACTTTGAGTGTGCGTCTTCGGCTACAAACTCTCTAGCACGCATGATCAGAATCCTGCGGTAGCTGAACTCGCTGTACCAATTTCTCTTGCAGTAAATCCTGAACCTGTAATGGTCAACTTGTTGCCAGCTCCAACATAAATCTGTTGACGACTGTTCGCGGTTACCTGGACAGCACTACTGTATAAATTGCCTGGATTACCTGTGGTCAAGGTATATGATCCAGACGCACTAGATGAAGCGTTAGCGCTCATGACTAGACTTTGACCGTTGACTGCACTGACCACCGTTGTGGTATTGGCCACGCCAGGCCCTGTTACGAATGTAGCGCCTACTAAGTTTTGTGCTGCCTGTGGAGTTAACATGACATTACTGGCATTGGTTACGCCGCCTGCAATACCTACAGTAGGATTTCCAGCCTGCATGACATACACATTGTAACTGATAGGAGTTTCTGTAACTATTTCGCACTTGTCGGTATACCATACTGCATTTGATACTGATGTGTAGACGTTGGATTGACTCATTGTGATTAGCCTTTGTAATTTTTCCAGGTCTTGAACAAGCTACGCTCAAGCTCAACTGATTCTTCCATTGATGCTTGACGACGCATCTGGCTGGCCAATACTGGAGTAGTTGATTGTCCTGTACTCTTAGGACCATTCAGGCCGCCTGAGTAGGTACGCAAGTTAGGATCTGCTGCCAATGTTTCTGTGTTGGTTGGCCAATCTGGACTGTTCTCGTCAACTTGTTGATCGCATCCGCATGGTGTAGAACCGCATGTAGAGCAACCTTCTCCGCCTTGATGATCAATACCAGCGGCTTTCAGCAACTGTGCCAATACATCGGCATCTTCACCGTCGGCGCTGACAGTGATATTCTTGTGTGGTTCACCGTTTTGATCAGTACTCATGTTGACTGACACATTCATGCTTTCGACCAAGGCTTCGATCTCGCGATCAATACTTTCGTAGACACCTTTGCCAAACTGCATGCCCTTGCTGGATTTTTTAGCAGGAGCTTCGTCAGATGACTCTTTGACTTTTTCGTCGTACTCGATGTCTTTGGTAACTCGTTTGCCAGCTTTCTCGGCCTTGGCATCATCTTTACCTTTGTGTTTCATGTCGTACTCTAGATCCTTGGTTACTCGTTTACCAGCCTTCTCAGCATGTGTATCACGTGTGTCTGTGCTTTCTTCTTCCATCTTGCCTTTTTTCATGGCATAGGTAGCGCCTAGAGCTTGATTAATGCGCTCTTTCTTGCTCTTGCCAGCAAACTTGGGATTCTTGCTGTGTACAAAATCATGTATCACATCACCTGTAGGTGTGTTCTTGGTTATTTTTTCGGCGATACGAATACCTTCTTCGCCTGACGCTTGTTCAACACCACGCTCGTGCTGTGATAAAATATAGTCGCTTACACTGGTCATCATGCCTTTGATTTGGCCAATCTTTTCAATTACCCAGGTTGGCAAGTTTTCTTGATCGCGCAGGTGACGTTCAAGTTCGGTAGCATGACGTATAACTGTGTGCATGTCGCCCTTGACTTCGCTGCCTTCGTTGTCATACTCGCCACGATCGGTGACAGGAATACCATCTTCTTTGACCTTGCGTTCACCCTTATGCTTGTAGGCATGCTTAGTAGTACGCTCAGGGCCTTTAGCAGGTCCTTTTGGACGTCCTTTTTTCTTTGGAGCATCGCTCTTGACTTCGTCATCTTTTTCTACATCATCTTCGTGTTTACGAGTATAACGCTTGCTGTAGCCAGTGTCTTTGACATCGTGGCGTGGATGTTTGTCCTTGTCAGCAAACATGCTCTTGGCTACTTCTGGATCAAAAGCAGTGCCTTTGCTCTTGGGCTCTTTCTTTTCTTTTACTGGAAAGGTTTTGTCGCCTAGTTTAAATGTTTTCTTGCCGGCTTCCTTGGCCTTTTGATCTTTGAAGTGCATGACGCCGGCACCTTCATTACACTCGCATGGAGCACAGTCGCAGGTAGGGCAATGGCCTTCTTCAAGACCCATTGGATCAGCTTCGGTAACTTTGTATTTTTTTCCGTCTACTTCAAATTCACTCTTGTGATTTTTTTTGGCATTGGCCAAGGCACCACTGAATGCGTTACCTTCTTCCACGCACTCGCATGGTGAACACCCACAACTGGAGCATGTGCCTTCCATGGCCACGTTCTTGGCAAACTGTGCCATGTGGCGTAGTTTGGGATTTTTACTGTGTGTGGCCTTGTTGATCTTGGCCTTGGGGATCTTTTCACCTTGAGCCACGTGTAGTGCCTTGTGTAGGCCGCCCTTGTGAGCAGGATTAACTGCCTTCTGGATCCATTTTTCACTCTCGGCCACTTTAGACTCGTACAGGTCCTGTTTGTCAGCCAGTGAGGCCAATCTCTTGTTTAGGTCGTAAAAAAATGTCATGCTGTTATCCTCGGGGTTGTGCGCCGGTGGCAGGTTTGGCCGGTCTTGTGATCTTGCTCATTGGACTCTTGTTGCCCATTGGTAAATCATTTGTGGTCTTGGCTGGTGGTGTTGGACCGCCTGCCACTGTGAAGTCACTGCGGTATGCGTTCTTGAGAACAGCATGCTCATCATAAGGTGCTGAATAGTCAGCCTTGAGTGCTTTCTGTTCAGCTGTGTCGGCTGGATAGTCGGTATCGGTCAGGAGATCTTTGTTTTCTGTATCAATGCGTGATTTTTCTACCGACATACTTTCTTCGTATGGTGTGGTCATGATAATGATACGATTTGGATCCATAAACAGATCCTTGGCAATCTGAGTAATCTGAGGTTCAATCGCAGGATAGCGGAATTCAACATCCATACTGGTCACACTGTCATTGCTGTGCTTGGGGAAGTCAGCAGGTTTGGCCTGTACAGGGCTGGTCTTTGGACGGCCAATTTTGACTGGCTCAAACTGTTTGAGTTTTGACTCCAAGGCCTTGATAAAGTCAGGTGCTACATCACCTACAATTTTGATCTTGTAGTTGTAGGTTCTTTCTGATTCTGATAAGTATTCTTTAAAATGTTTCATATGCGATTCCCTGTGTAATATTTATGCTTTGTTATTGTTTTGGTCACGACTGCCGATCAAGCGTTCCAGCAGGTCATTGCGACTTAGGATCTGTCCATGTGCTGTTTCTATGGGTTCTGCTTCTGAACGGCGATCCTGATCCAGCTTGAGTTTTTTCATCTGTAGATCTATCATCTTGAGCTTTTTGTTCAGCTTAGTAGTTTTGGCTGTGAGTGCATGGCCCAGCATGGTTCCGGCCACAGCAAACAGTTCGGCACTGAATCTACTATCTACATTCATGCCAAGATCGCTTAGATTGTGATAGCTTTCCTTGGCCAATTCGGCTATTTCGTCCAGTTCCCGATCCGATGCATCTAGATCACGCACAGCCGGCAAGGCCGCGTCAATCTTGTCAATGGTGGCATCTATTTCTACCAGAGCTGCTCGTGTTTCTTCTACTGTGAGTGTTGATTCTTCCGCAGGTGTTTGGCTAGATGGAAAATCAAACAATTCTTCAAGTTTCTTGGTCATGCCCTATTTACCGCGTTTTTTACTGCCCTGATGGAATATCTGATCCTCAGTTATGACTCTGAATCGCATGCCATTGGCCTTGCACCAGCGTTGTGCGGCTTCCCATTTGAAGTGATTCACTGCCACTATGGCACGATCTCTTGGGTTCATTCGTTCTGTCAGCTGGCTCTGTTTTGACGGTTTGATTTCAATCAGTTCGGCAATCATGGTGTTGTTGGGCCCACGATAGGTCACGATAAAGTCGGGCACATAGGTAGTGGCCTTGCCGGTCAAGGGATGTTGGTAAGGGATACGTATGGGTTCGCTGGCCCACTGTAAGACATTTTCATTGTTGTCGCAAAACTGCATGAAGGCCCATTCCCAGCTGCTGCGATATCTAGGAACACCACGTCCCACATACTTGTGGGCATTTTTTACCTGATAAGGACCTTGTGCAAACTTGGCCATGATCAACTTCTAATATTGTGTGCTACGTAATAGTTGGGTTGTGTTGGCACGTTGATGCCCAGCAGGGTACTGGCACTTCTCAAACCGTTGAGGTAATAGGCCAGAGTAGCAGTCAGTTGTGGGCCAGACTGTCCTTGCAATGAGCTCAATATGGTCAAGGGTGAGGTACCACTCAGTTCGGCAATTCGAAAAACCGATACTGTGAAATTACCTGCCGCTTCGGCGGTGCCAAACACGGATTCAAAATAGCTGTTGATGGCATCATACTCGTCTACCGGAACTTCAGTAGCGTAGCCATAGAACTGATCAAATATCTGTACAGTGAGATCAGTTTTGAGATTGCGATAATTTACACTAGACACGGTTATAGTCCTAACTGGCTACCAAAGGTAGGCAACGGGCTACCGGCTACACCTGCGGATGAAGTGGTGTAGGGACCATTGGTCACCGTGGGTCTTGGTATAAACTGTCCGCCGGTGGCCGCAATGGCCTGAGGAATGGATCCGGGAGCGCCGCCCTGTAGCACGCCAATGGCAGCCGTTTGGGCTTCATATGGGAGGCCTTGACCAAAATTGTAATTTTTAAATGTATTGTAGGCAGTACCAGCGGTCTGCACTGCGCCTAGCACATTTTGTAATCCACCCTGTCCAGATGCCAGAGCCTGTAGATCCTGGGTGGTTCCTGTGATGGCATCCACGAGACCACCCTGACCAAATACTGTAGCGGTGCTGCCTGGACGTGCCAGAGCACTTTTGACTGTGTCATAGTGTGCAGGGTCAGCAAAGCCAGGAACTGCCGCGCTGGGCGTCGAACCACCCACTGCGCCACTGTAGTACTTGACTGTTTCGTAGCGTATGGTCATTTGATTCTGCATGGTGGCACCACCTTCAGCATAGCTGTAGGTATCATGGTTCCAGTTGGTAATGATAGGATTGATCAAGGTGTAGGCCGCATACTTTTTAGCCGCCAAGCCGTATATGGTAATATCGTTGAAGAACGGAGGTTTGCCACCGTTGTCGCCGGTGGCACTGCCTATGCTGGTGTTGTTATAGCCTTCGCCGATGAAACCCCAGTCCTGGCCCTGACGCACAGCATTGTAAATGTCGCTGGTATTGTAGTTAAAGCCATTGGCCAGAGTGGCGCTTTTGCCCAGTGTGCCACTTTGATTTGGAACACTGTTGTATTTTTGTGTAGGATCGCTGTAGTAGTAGCTGTAGTATTGATACCACATGTAGCGTACCAGGTCACTTTGATCATCGTGGAATGTCACATTGACCGGATCGTAATTGATCTTGGTCTGTATCAATCGTTTTCGATTGTACTGATTCATGGTATCAACATCAATGGTGTACTTGGGTAGATCTATGGTCTTGACCATGAGACCAATGCTGGTCACTTGACCATTACTGCCAAAGGCATTTTGTACCGCCGGATTGTTGAAGTTTAGGTTGAAGTAAACATGGAATAGATACTTGGTACGAGGACTGAGATTGTAGTTGTCGCTTCTAAAGGTCTTAGAAGCGTGACTGTAATCTTTTAGGCCAGGGCCACTAAAAAAGCCCTGCAGCAGGTCCTCGCCAAAACTTGGTAAGGTGGACATGGTATTAGGTACCTAGGCCGGTCGCAATATCGCCTAGAGTTCTACCAACAACAGCACCAACACCTGCTCCAGCTGGAGTTTGTAAGGCATTGTCAAAGCGTATGGTCATTTCAATCTGCATTGGCTCGTTGGTACCATAGTTGGCTTCGCCGTAGTTGACTGCTGACAGATAGCAACCATACAGATACCAGGTTTCCAGGGCCACTGGAGTATTTGCACCATTGCCACCATCCAACACTTCAAATTCGGTAGTGAACTTGTAGTCGATACCAGATGCTGCTGAACTCATTTCTGCAAAGTCTAACTGCTTCTGTAATTGTTCGCCAACCAGTTTAGAAACATTGCCGCCTGCATCATCACGTATGTTGCAGGTGATATCTTGCCAGGCATACTTGCCGGCCAATTTGATTGTGCTGTTGTAGACAGGAATATCAATAGGTTCAAATGTGACATTAGGACGTGTAAAATCTACGACCTGTTTGGTCAGTTCTGTTACCGGATTGCTTACACCAAAATTCTGGAATGTGACTCTGAAGCGATACTTCAGCTTGGGCATTAGCAGGCCCTGACTTGGGCTGCTTTGATCGCTGGCCAAAGGCACGGTCATTTTTGTTAGCGATGATGTAGGCATTTCGTTTGTTCTCCTGGTATACTGTTATTTATGGCCAATGTCTGGGGCAAAAAGCCCCAGCGCATTAGGCTGTTGTCTGAGCCGCAATAGTTCCTGTGTTCTGTATACGCAATGGTATGTAGATGAACTCAACTGCCTTGACTGGTTCGATAGCAATATCAACCCATAACTCGTTGTTGTCAATTCGAGCAGGTGTATTGTTGGTCAAATCGCAAACTACCAAGTAGACGTAGATACCACGTTTTGCTACCAAATCCACCATCAAACTGGTGATAGAATTGGTGATCTGCTGACGTGTGATCTGATCGTTGGGTTCAAACAGGTACTGTTTACCAATCTGATTCAGTCGATTGCGTAAGAATGCTACCAAGCGTGACACGTTGATACGATTCAAAGCAGTGTTGTTGTTTTCCAAGGTATGATTACCAAAATTGGTGATACCTACGCCAGGAATAAATGTGATTGGATTGATATCATTTTGATACAATACATCACGGATGCCTTGATTGATACCTGTGGTGATAAAGCTGCCTGTAGCCGCATCGATGTAGCCAATCTGCGTGGCGTTGTCAATAACACCGCGACGTGTACCGGCAGGAGCCAACCATGGATAACCTACTTCGTCACTGCGTATGATCGTACGGATCATCATGTGGCTTGGTGGTTGTACCACGATATTGCCACTTAGATCGGTGGTTTGACATGAAGGATAGAACGCACCTGCATAGGGATCTCCTACATCCAGATTTCCGTCGGCAGTGACTAGCCCTTCGCCACTGTTGTTGGTGGCCCAGGTAGCTATGTCAGCTGGACTCAAGCGCAATGGTGTATCAGCGATCACAAACGCTGTTTCACCACGATCTGCATTGAGCTGTGCCAACTGTGGTACCAACTCTGGATACTGTGGACAGGCTATCAAATTGAACTGAGTTTGCTCTTCACGTATGGTAGTGTTGGTTTCAACACCGGCCTGCAAGGCCTTGACAATGATAGCACGCTGAGCCTGACGACCCATGTATGGGCTACCATTGGCTCTGTTGCCACTGGCTGTTTTCCAAGTATTGGTAACTGTGATTTCACTCCAGTAGGCAGAGCTGGTGCTAGGTACCTGATTGGTATTGGCCACTTCGCACACATATACAATGTTACCATAGGTCACACGATTACCAACCTGATAGGCAGTGTAGGCGCTCCAGTAGTCGCTTGGATAAGCGGTAGTGTTGAAGTAGTTCAATTCAAACTGTTTGACATTGAATCCACTGCGGCGTGTATTCCACAACAGGATACCATTTGGATATAGATCAGGTGTTGGTGCATCTGGATCCAAATAGTTGCTGGTCAACAGGCTAGTGATGGTTGGGAAAGGATCGCTTACCGGATCGGTCGTACCATTCGTAGCCCAACGTGCATCAGCAAATAGGACGCCATTTTCTGTGGTTTGATCACTGTTGGTCAAGGTCACCCATTGATCTACACCGTTGACATTTTGCCAACGATTGATCACTGGATACAGTTCAAGATCACTGGTATCAATCCAGAGATCACCTAGTTGCAGTGGTGATTTGGCTGTGTTGTTTTGTGTTGTTGGTGCAGTAGGACTGATCTGTGGTCCGTTAGCATTGGTCAAGCTAAGGTTAAAGCCACGTGCATCGTTGGTCACGTTTTGATAACCTTGCCATTGCCCATCGTTCAGGACCATGATGTCAACTTGATCAGTAGCACTGTAATACCAGTAGGTTCCAGAAACAGGATTCTGATCAGGAGCTGTGCTGTTAGCTGTGTAGCTGAATGTTGGTGTTGACACCCAGTTGCTGAGCACATAGGTATCTGTGGTCACATACTGTGCTGTCAAGCCCACTATGTTCTCACCTGTGGTGAATCCGGCCAATTCAACTGGAGATCCAGAAACGTCGGTGAGATATATGTCTCCACCTTGGCTGTGTGTAAACACTACAGCGCCGGTGCTGTTTACAGTGGCGCTAACATAAGGAATACCTGCCGAGCTGACTGCGCTTACAAAGTCTGCCACAGTGCCTTCTCCATAAATGGTACCAGCAACACTCAAACTTCCGGTGGCTGTACTGGTAAACTGCACTGTGGTGTTGCTGCAGGCTGTTACTACATGTGTACCGTTGTAACCACTGGGTGTAACTCCTGTGACCACAATGGTTGAACCCACTGCGAATGGTGGAGCACTTTGAGCAGTGAAGCTCAAGGTTGCCACTGCACCAGAACCAGAGGTAGCTGTTATTGACAAATTGTTGCTAGGATATATTGTAGCTGTGGCTTCAGTGATAGCACTGGTACCGGCTTGAGTGGCACCAATGCTGAACTGTGTCAAGCCCACAAATGGACCCGGCGAGTTAGTATAGCCTGTGACTATGGTTGGACCAGTGGTGTAACGACTGAACAGTTGGAAACCGCCTGTGAGACTATTGTAAGGGTCAACCTGTGCATAGGTAGCTCCGGCTGTGATGTTGGTACCGCCACCTGCTGGATCTAAGGCATACAAGGCATCAGCATCAGATGCATATACCGGGCAGTTCTGTGGAACAAATGTGCCCAAGGTTGTGCTGTACTTGCTCACTACCAAATTGGTACCTGCATTGACATTGTTGGTCTTTTGCCAGATAGAGCCAGTTGGTTGTGGAATAGTGGATGAGCTATTCCAACGAGGATTTTGGTAACTAGGACTGCTTTGATAAGCAGGAACAGCATATACACCTTGCGTGATGCCCAAGGCAGTCAATGAAGTTCCGTCGAGCTGAGCGATACTGACTGATCCGGGCCAGGTGATTGTGGCGCCGCTGACTGAACCAGTGGCTGTGGTAGCAAAGCTGACTGATGTGTTGGTGGATGCAACAACATCAAACGTGCCATTGTAGCCGGACACGTTGGCACCGGTAATTGTGATACCTGAACCCACTGGGAACGGTGTTGGAATGGCAGCATTACCGCTGTTGCTGAATGTCAAGGTAGCAATACCGGTGGATACATTGGCACTGCCGGTCGCACCAGTAAATGTAGGACCAACTGAATCGTTGTCAGCGTAGATGTATAGAGCGCCACCTTCAACTGAAGAATACACGCCTGGAATTGACGCAGAATTTATAGAATTGCTGATTGCAGTAGGTGTAGCATTGGCCGCCACAGTGATATTGGCACTGTTGTTGATAACAATGTTGCCATTTACAGCGGAAGGAGCCAAAGCACCTTCAATTGAAGGCCATGCTGTGCACCATTCGTTGCTGCCCAGCAGGACCCAGGTATTGTACAGATCGCTAAGATATGCACTGGAAGTCTGAGCCGCGGTAGGACCGCCACGTTTGTAGTATTCTGGATTGTAGATATTGGTAGCCGTGACTGCATAGTTGCCGATACTGCCCACGCTCTGTGCTGGCACTGTTGATCCTGACTCCAGTTCACTAGAGTTGGTGATGACCATTGGTGTCTTGTTGGTGAATGCACCGGTGGTCAAGTTCCATTCAAAAATACCCCAAGCAGAAGTGGTGGTATTTAACCAGTAGGTTCCTGCAGGAGGAGTTCCAACTGGACGTGTCAGGCTAGCT
>Ga0007876_1000176_pt1 | contig 27292 bp, 30 predicted proteins | sample CryBogCBH24Aug09_FD_70958 | JGI IMG/M metagenome (GOLD analysis project Ga0007876, IMG submission 70958) | Freshwater microbial communities from Crystal Bog, Wisconsin, USA - CBH24Aug09 | ecosystem: Environmental > Aquatic > Freshwater > Lake | place: Crystal Bog, Wisconsin, USA | collected...
AACGACTCAATATCAGTACATTCCATAAGCATGTGTTTCTCGACAACTATTGAAAGTACACGACAATTTCTTTCGTGTTCTTCCCTTGAGCATCTGCATTTGGTGTTTCCATAAGACAGAAACCGTCTGAAAAGACGATCAACCATTTCCCGTCTAGACCTGTTCACATACTCTCTGTACAGACGGTTTGTGGTTATTGCGTTGGCTTTGTTTTCCATGATGATCAGCGTTACGTCCCTTTTTGTGAATTTTCTGTTTTTTATGGTGTTTTTATGATTATATGTTTTTTATGGTGTTTTTGTGATTATATGTTTTTTATGGTGTTTTTGTGTGTTATCTATTTTTTTTGTGGGACAGTTGATTGTTCTACCTAATATCCATAATACGCCAATTCTTCAAGTGTGCAAAAAGATCTCATTATGTCATGAATATAAGCAGTTCCACCAGCCGAAAAGAACCCAATACAACTGTTGACAGCAGATTCGTCTACAACATGTCCGTTTTTAGCCTTAATTTCGTTGATATACTGAACAAAAGGCTTTTCAGGGCAATACTTCATCTGAACATACAAACACTCCTTGTACAAGTTGTTATTCATTCCAACTTCTCCAAACAAGGTGTGTCCGTTAAACATGTCTCTGTCTCTAAGCCTGCTAATGCTGTCTTTTACAGACGGCAGAAAACAGTCAGAAATAGTCAGATCCAAAGTATTAACCTTGACAAACAAACCGTCGTTTTCAATACCCATGTCTCCACCAGAATGCTCAGAAAAAGATCTCTTTGCCATAGTGATGCGTGTGTGTATAGGATTACCCATAGAGTTTGAAAGATGTCATGGGTTTTATTAAAAAACAGTTCCCACGACACGTTTATTGTCTTTTTTATTTAACATTTTATTTATTCCCATGACATTTTTTACACCATACAGTTAACCATGTCAAAGCTATCCAAGATTACACACGCTGTGTCTTCGAAAGAGAGATTTGAGGCAAATTCTTTTTTGTGGAGTATTGTGAAGAGTTTTTTCATGTATGACGAATCTACATACAAAGCCTTATCTGTAAAGAAAGTTCTTGAGGTGTTTACTGATGTGTTTGAATCTTACCAGGAGTCTGTTATGGACGACTTTTATTTTTCTAGCACAAATGAAGAAACAATGCGCGAACAGGCTATTAACGATGTAAAGAAACGTCATTCTGAGATTCTTCAGATTTTTCGCCACGAATGTGCGATTAGACCTACTGGCTGTTATAAGCCTGAAGATCTGTCTATCAGTAAAGGGTTTGTTCTTGGAGACTTTTATTACGAAGACCGGGAAATCTATGGCAAAGTAGATCTTATTCACATTTTCATCATCAAGCCTAAATATGAGCTTATCTACGACTACAATCGTATTACAAAGAGAAGCTCGTACTATTTCTACATTGTTTAAGCACAAACAGGGTTCTGGGGGATAAAAAATACAAAAACACATAAAAAGGAAAAAATGGGGAAAAGGGGAAACCCACAAAAAAACACGTTACGTTACGCTATTATCCATGACAATTATATGTAAAACATAATAACCGTTTACAATGACACAACCATTATCAGCAAAACAGTGTTTTGAAAATAACGATACTCTTTGGTGCATAGTGAAACAGTATCTTCTTCACGATAAAGAAACTTATTTTTTTTTATCAAAAGAGAAGATGCTTGTTTTTTTTGAGAAAGTGTGGTCGTATTTCATGAGAAACAGTATGATGGTATGTATGTTGTATAGTGATCTGGATATTGTATCTAGAATCATTATTAATGCTGGTAAACGATTCGAAGAAGATGTTGTTTTTTATTTTAACGATTATATACGATCTACTGAAAGAATTGGCTGTTTTGAAACCAAACATGTTTCTATACATGTATCACGATTACGAGCGGGTGATTTTGTTTTCAACAGTGCAGAAAATACTCCATTTTTTGGTAATGTTGGCTTACTACATTCTTTTTCTTTTAGATATAAAAATGTATCTTTTCTTCATATTGTAAAAACAAATGTATGTTATTTATCTTAAATAAATAAATAAACACAAAAAACATAAAAAGGAAAAAATTAAAATAAATAAAAAAGAAATAATATATAAACTATAAAAAGGAAAAAACGGGGAATAAAAATAATATAAAAAGGGTTACGTTACGTACTTTATAAAGTACATTTTTAAATGTTTATAAATTTTCTTTTTTTTCCATAACATGTTTATAATTTTATTTCTAGATGTACATGGTATACATGTTCTTTTAAATACACATATTGAAGATTATTCCATGTTTTATAATATACTAATTTAAAAGAAAACACACGGAACAAAAAAGAATGTCTTTGTGTATATGTATTAATATACATATTGATAATCATATCGGATTTTTTTTTATTACATAGTTTTGTTTTTATAAATGTTTCTGTTTTTTTAATTTGTTGTTGTTTATATTCTATTGTAGGAACAAGTAAATACATTTTCACAAGTTTCCACACGTTGGTTGGTAAATATGTCATGATTGTTGTTTATTATACTTATAAAAATAAGACATAGGTATATAAAAAAAAAACATACCACGACATTAATAAAAGAATACAAATAACAAACAACAACGATTAACATGGAAAGAACAACCGACAACAACACCACAAACATAGACGATGTTATTGAACAATTTTCTACATGTGTCATTGACAACGACACATTGTCTTCTGGTTATGAATCTGAAGTATCAGAAGAAGAAACGGTAGAAGATTCTATTTTAAAAGAACTTTATAAAAAAGATATAAAAAAAAAACACATGTCTTATTACGATGAAACAGATTTACTTTTAACCAATTATTCTATTATTAAAAATATACGATCTAATCCAAAAAAAGAACATTCTTCAATAATATACAATTCTAAAAAAAACCGTATTCGATTATTTTTGGAATTAAATAAAAAAAGACGGTCTTTTTTGTTTTACAAAAATAGAATTTTAGGCGATATTGAAGACGATTACAAAAGATATCTAGTTTCGATCAAATTTACAAATAAAAACAGACATATTAAAAATATTTTAAAACATGCTATAGAAATAAGTAATAAAAACAATCGTAATAAATTAGAACTTGTTGAAAAAACATACACACATATTGTAGATTTTTTAGATCTGCACATGTAAAAACATTGAAATAATTAAAAACACATAAAAAGGAAAAAATGGGGAAATAATTATAAAAAGGGTTACGTTACGTACTTTTATAGGATTTCTCCTTATTTATTATTTTTATTATTTTATTCTTTTTATTTTTTTTATTCTTTTTATTCTTTTTATTCTTTTTATTCTTTTTATTTAAAAAAAGATGTATGATATTTGTCTATATTTATAAAAAATATAATTTTTGTATTTTTTATAAATATATACTTGTATGTTATTTTTATTTTATCCGAATTAAAATCTATGTTTATGTCTTTTTTTATACACGTGTCTTCATTATTATACATGCCAATATTACCTATTTTTGTTAATACAGTTATTACCTGTAATGCTGTTTGTTCATTATATTTAAGTATTTTTTTTTGTATATCGTGAAAACTTGGAAAATAACGAATATTAAATGAATATGTATCATCGTATATTAAAGAATACACATGTTCTATATGTTTTTTTATTTTGTCTATTGTTTTATTTTTATATGTTTCTTTATCGTATAATAAAAACTGTTTAATGATATCCCACACATTGTTATCGAAAACAATACATGCATGTTCCATTTTAAGTTATAATTATGTACATGTTTTGTCAAGGATTATTGTGTAACGTAACGTAGTGTAACGTTTTTTTTGTGGGTTTTCCCTTTTCCCCATTTTTTCCTTTTTATGGTGTTTTTGCGTGTTTTTTCCTTTTTCTATTTTATCCCCCATTTTTTCCTTTTTGTGTGTTTATGTCTACCCTAAAGAATGTCATAAGAATGCTGTTTATCTGCTACAAAGGAACATACATCGTCTAGAGCATCAGAAGAATCGTCAGTCTTTGTTGTCTTTACGATATACATGTGCAACAACCTCACAACCCGTTCGTTGTGGCCAGTTAGATCAATACCCAAGTTGTTCTTGATAACGATGTCTCTGTGACCATATATTCCTATACGGCCAAGTTTCTCAAAATCCATCCTAAACTTAGACATGGTCAAGTTCTGAGTCTTGTTGGTGACAAAAACCAATTCTTTTACAATATGGTCATACCCACCACTAGAAAAGGTAAATTCGCTATCTCTGTGATAGTAGTTGAAAGCTCTGGATAACAAGGCTTCTACTTTATCCTTTGACATTTGAACGTACACATTTCTGTCATGAATCAAAAACTGTTTAACGACTCGCCACAAGTTGTCATTCTCCTCAAACCTTGTTTTGGATGAAACAATTGCTCCTTGCATCGTGTCGTGTTGTGATGTTGTTACTCGTATGGTGCAAAAGATGTCAAAGGTTTAATTTTTTTTAATGAGGCGTTACGCGTGTTTTTGTGGGTTTCCCCTTTTCCCCTTATTTTTTCCTTTTTATGGTTGTTTTTGTGTTTTTTCCTTTTTCTATTTTCTTCCCATTTTTTCCTTTTTATGATGGTTGTGTGTGTGTTTTTAATTTTGTGAAATATTGTAAGAATGCCATTTATGTATTGTATCGGAACAAATATGCCCAGATTCGGAAGATTCGTTTTCAATAGTATACATGTATGTCATTTTTACTATTTGTGCGTCGGTTATTATGTTAATAGCTACGTTACATTTTATGTTTATGTTATTATGATAATATGGGCCAATATTGTCAAACATTCTAAGATGCCGTTTAAAATAAGTAGATACTAAAAATTTATGTTTTTGTGCAATATATACCAGCTCGTTTTTTATATAATCATCATTACCGTTTACAAAGGTAAAATGATCATCTTGAACACAGCATTGTGTCGCGTTTGTGAGTAGATTTTGGACCTTGTCTTTTGATAATTGAATATACACATCTTTGTCGTATATCAAAAACTGCTTAACAATTTGCCACAAATAACTGTTTTCTTCAAACCTTTGTTTCGAAGATACAATAACTCTTTGCATGTTTGTGTGCGTTGATTGTTATTATAAATATACACGGCTATGTCAAGGGCTTATACAGTAACGTAATGTAGTGTAACGTGTTTTTTTGTGGGTTTCCCCTTTTCCCCATTTTTTCCTTTTTATGGTGTTTTTGTGTGTTTTTTCCTTTTTCTATTTTCTCCCCCATTTTTTCCTTTTTATGTGTTTTGCGTGTATTTAAAAGAAGTCTTCATCATCGTCCGATGAAACAACAGAATATTCATCAGGATTCCCATAATTGCCATACTCTTCCGAATCAGATGCCGAAGGGTAAAGATGCTGGATATAATCGTTTTCCATCACTTCTATCGCTATCTTCTTAAACGAATCTAGATCGTCTTTGTAGATGCTGTATGGAACGCGTATTCCCTGTTTCCTTAACTCTTGACGCTGTTTCAAACTGTACAGTGAATAAAACACAGGGTCTGTTGTGAAAGAACCACCATTGTAATCATAATCATCAAAAACGGTAGTCATCACCTTGTAATCGGAATCTGTCCGAACATAGTCTACGGCATCTGACACATCAACTGTCTTTTTCTGAAGACATTTGTAACAATAAAGCCTTTTTGTCCGTGTGTATGGGCAATTCATGCATGGATGAAGCTTCCTTGTCATATTCGCAGCAGGATTACGAATGATCTGAATAAATGAAGGAAAAAGAAGCCTAAAACCTTTCTTCCCCTTAAGTATCATAACATCCATGACCAGATCAGATACTTCCTTGTTAACCAAGAAAAGATGTCTAAAATCCTTTAGCCACAACAATCCGTCAAAACCGTGATATACTATGCATGTTGAGATAATGTTAACCATGTTCACAATATGCCGTGCGTATTTCTGTTGTTTACAGTATGGTTCAAAACATGTCTTGGTTTTAATTAAAAATACGTTATCCATGACATTATTTACGTTACCATCGTCGCCTGATGCCATGGACTTATTTGTCGTTACATTATATCCTAAAAAATGTATACTATAATATAAAATGAAATATATTGTTATAGGTGGTGCTGGTTTTATAGGTAGATATATTGTAGACATGTTAATAAAAAATAATAATGAAGTACTTGTTATTGATAATTTATCATCCGGTAAACTTGAACATGTTCACAATAAAGCTTTTTTTATTAATGCTGATATAAGAAACAAAGAATCTATTTCGTCTTATTTTGATAATACAATAGATGGTGTTTTTCATGTAGGTATTTGTCATAATATTGTATCTATAGAAAATCCAATACTAATGTATGAAACAAATATGATAGGTACATTAAATATATTAGAATGTTGTCGTTTAAATAATATTTTAAAAATTGTACTTGTATTTTCTATTATACCATATAATAATACATTATACAAATCTAGTATAGAATCTATAGAAACACTTGTAAAAACATACAACGATATATATAATTTTTTCATATCGTGTTTACGTGTATCTACTATTTATGGTAAATATACAGATACACATATGACACAACTTACACAAAACAACGATTATATACATATATTAGATATTGTATATAGTTGTATATTGTATATGAATAATACTATTTGCGGTATATTTGATGTAACAGCACTTAATATATTAAAATGGAAATATAACACATTATGTGATAAACCTAGTCATAAAATAACAATAATAACACATTTTTACAACGAAGAATATTTATTACCATATTGGTTAATACATCATAAAACATTACAAGCAAAAGGTTTTATAAAACATGTTATATGTATTAATCACGATAGTACAGATAACTCTGTTGAACTAATAAAAAAAATATGTCCACAATGGACTATTATAAATAGTAAAATAGGATGTTTTGATGCAAAAAAAACAGATATGGAATGTATGGAAATAGAAGAATATGTTACAGGATATAAAATGATATTATGTATTACAGAATTTTTAATATATCCTGAAAATACACAAGTTGTATTAGATATAGAAAACCCAACATGTTACGAATTATCATCATGTGTTATAGTTTCACATGATAAATATTGTGAAATAAACGAAATAATGGATTCTACAAAACATGGTATATTAATGGGATACAAACATCCACGTTTTTTACATTCATACTCAAATGGTAATTATGAAGTAGGTAGACATAAAACAAAACATGTATCACAAAAAACAAACATGTATGTATATTGTTATAATTTGTTTTGTTTAAACGAAAACATGTTAAAAAGAAGACTTCAAATAAAAGAAAGAATACCAGAGAGTGATAAATTATCTGGTGCAGGTTTTCATCATTTTTGGTCTATAGACGAAATAGATAAAGAATATGATCGTTTAAGATCGTGTTTTTAACTATTATTTTTTAATACAAATTCAATTATTCTTTTTAAACGTGATAAATGACATTCGTAATAATATTTTATAACATAAAAACATTCTAACGATGTATACACATGTTCTATTGTTTTAATATCTAAACATGGATAAAAAAATATTATTTTATTAGGATTTACAGGTATTAATGAATTTGTTTTTGTAATAACATCGTCACTGTTTTGACAATATATTATTTTATATACATGTTTACCAAATAAAGAACATGTGTTATTATGTAATATATATATACCTGGTGATGTTATTTTATTATTATCAAAACTAAAAGAATTTAACATTGTTAATTCGTTTATTTTTAATGGTAATATATTATTATAATATATTACTTTGTTTTTACAATTAAAAACTTTTTTATACATTATAAAGAACAATTCATTTCGTTGTGTTTAGATAATATAGTATTTTTTTCTTGTTTTTCGTATTGATCTATTAATTGTTGTAAAATTATATGTTTATATTCTTTTACTTCTTTATCGTTTGTTTTTAATATATCATCGTATAATATAATAAAAAAATCAATTGTATGTTTATCTAATTTTATTTTTATTTCTTTTTCAATTAAAAATTTTTTAATCGAATTCATTAAATACCCATGACTATATTTAAATAATTTAAATAAACCAAGAATTTGGGAATAATCATCAAATGGAAGAATCGCACAACATTATGTTACCTATATATATTTTTACAAAATCTACATTATCAACTATGAAAAAACAATTATTATACCATATTCTTTTAAAAGAACATGGTATAAAAATTAATGATACTGATAATATACATTTTAATAAATTGTATTTAATTGAAAAAATAATAGATTTACAACATAACAAAACAAGCCAAGAATATGTACAACATGAATTAAATACTATTGTTTCAAACAATACTACAACATTAACATTGTCTAAAAAAAAAGAAGAAAAAAAAGAACTGAATAAAACAAGTATCGAAACAGAACCTATACCTTTAAACGATACAAATACAATAACATACGATATATCAATATGTGATGTTTATTCTGAGATTGTTAATTTGAGACACGATTATAAAGATGTAAAAACACACGATAGAAATTATTTTAAAAAACTTACACATGTTAACCAACATGATATAGATTCATTGTTTAATGAATTGTTTTATACAGGATATATAGAATATTATAATAACATTTATTATGATTTTAAAAAAAAACAATTTTATATACTTATGAATTATTATAATAATGAAAAAAAATACATGTTGTTAAATGTTGATACATTTATTAAACGTTTTTTTTCTGGATCTTTTCTTTTAATGTTTAAATATATTCGTACTTCAGTAGATGATGAATTAAAACAATATATTAGAGTTCTTGAATTTATTAAAAACGATGAAAAAACATTTACTAAAACATTTGTTAATTTTAAAAAATGGTTTACATATACTATAAAACATATTTCATATGCTGATTAATTTTTAATTTTATTTTTAATTTTTTAATTGGTTTTCATATATAGGTTTACGTGGTAAAGAAGATAATACACATTTTGTAGGTATTAATGTATCGTCCCATGTATAAGATTTTTCACATTTGTTTAAAGTACTATTAGGTACATGTATTAAAGATTCGTTTGTTATATCGTATAATTTTAATACATTATCATTAGTATTTGTTTGAAAATAATCTATCGTGTTTTTATTATATGATGATGTTAAATAAGAATAACTTGTTATTATTAAAAGAGTAATACTAATTATTAAAGAAACAAAACAAAAATCCATTCTTTTATTCAATATATAATAAAAAAGAATAATGAAATATTTTTTATTACATTATGTTTTGTGTATTATTTTTGAACTTCCATTACTACATTATTATCATTTATTAAGTAATAAATTAAAAAATAAAAAAACGTCTTTTTTTGGTATATTTGTTACTATATTTAGATATAATGATAAAAAAAAAGTACATGGTTGTATAGGTTATTATAATACTATTACACAGTCTAATATGTCTTCTTTTTTTTTAAATAATACAGATATTATTTACCATGTTAAAAACTGTGCATATAAAGCCGCGTTTCGTGATAACAGATCATCACATTATCCTTCACTTATACAAGATCCTGATGCTGTTGTTGAATTATCGTTTATGGAAAATATACAATCAGAAGAAAATTTTCATACTATCTTTGATCCATTAAAACACGGTATTATTGTTTATGATACAATAACAAAAAACACAGCTACATTTTTACCGAATGTGTTTACTAAAAACGATACATTAGATTATATAAAAACACTATTAATTGAAAAATTAAACAATAAACAAGAAAGTTTTATGATAAATGATAATTATGTATATTATTATTATACAACACAATGTGTATTAACGAATACAGGTTCTTTATTATTTGATACACATACACATTCGTATAATCATACATTATATACTATTATTGGTTCTTTTTTTAACACGTTTTATACAGAACAAGACAAAACACCTTTATACATACATGATGATATTATAAGTTATGATAAACAAGATAATATTCGTAATATTTCTATAGATACATATTTATATACCAAACACAACATGTATATTAATTCTACATTAAAAAACATGTTGTCTTCTAAATTAAATTATATTTTTAAACATATTAAACCTTTTTCACTTACAAAATTACAATATTATTCTTTTTTATTAAACGATAAGTCTATAATAAACAAAGATACAAAAAAAGAATTATGTCATTATCTTTATACTTCTTTTTACGAAAACGAACATGTTATTGAACCTATATTTACATATCCTGAAATAATAGTATCATTAAAAAACAACTGTTTATATACAATACATTCTGATATTATTATTAACTTATTTAAAAATTGTTTGGAAAAAGAATATGATAATGTTTTTTATATAAATTGGGTTATACAAGTATTTGTTTCATATAATGATATATATACTATATATAATGATGTTTTTGTTTCGTTTTATATTACTACTATTAAAAAAAAAATAAAACTACTCGATACATTAGAAACAAACGAAATAGCCGTTTTATTTGAATGTGGGTGTGCGTTATTGTCTTTAAACATTACACATGTATTATTAAAAAAATATATTTTTATAGTATATATTTATTTACAACGTTATAGATTTAAATATACGTCGTCTTATGATGGTTTTTATTATTTTAAAAATAATAAAATACGCATTGATATAACATTTCATATTTTAAATGGATTATCGTATATTCATTAAGTAGGAAGATGTCCTATAGGTGTAGTATAAGGTGGATGTATTATATACATTTTATATTGTGATGGTGCTGGTGATGATACAGATAAAATAGCAGATGATCCTGTAGGATCTTTGAATGGTAATGATGTATATACTACTTTTTTATCATTATCCTGTATTGTTAATATTATTCCATTTATAAGATATGTATTTATTGATGTATTATTATTATAAATAATATGAGAAATAGTATAATTTTTACCTAAATCCAATTGTATCCATTCACCACCTGGTGTATTATTACCTGTTATAAAAGAAGTATTTATGTTTTTATCTTTTAAATTATTTGGTGTCATTGTACCATATACAGAACTTGTTGTAATTGTATTACTATTAGCAATATTATCAGATAACGTATCAACGTCGTTATAAACATATACTTCTATATCATTACATGCTATAGTTTGACCAGTTGATAAACTTGAAAATTTAATATACCTTCCAGATATTGGATTTGATATAGGAGTTGTACAATACTTTTTTTCTACCATTGACGTGTCGTAAAAAAGGAAATAAAAAACACCTGCTGCTAATATAATAATTAATAAAAACAATATTGCTACACATGCTCCCATTTTAATTTATTATATGTATTCAAAGAAAAAAGGATTCTATATATGTATCTGTTAATAAATATGGTTTATTTATATGACGTTCTATTATAAACCATTTGTTTTCTATTTTATTTTTTTCACACAATACCCATTCGTGTTGTTTTAATAAATGATTAGATGGTAAAATTAATAATTCTTTTGTACGATTACCTAATGAATTTTCAGAATATACTTTTAAAGGAATTCTTATAATATTTGATACAATTAAACCTTTTGTATTATAATTGTAAAATGTAATTGGTTTATTTTTTAATATAGGTGTAGATGTATATTTTTTTAACACAATAGACATTGGATCATATAACATGTATGTTATTGTTCTTGTTTTATTTTTAGATTTATTGTTGTATTTTAAACAATTTCCATAATAATCTAATATATACATATTGTTTATTAATAATACTATTATTGAATAAGATGAACCTTCTTGTTTTATATAATTACGTTGATCTGTTTTTAATAAAGAAATATCGTTTATTAATATATTATTAAATTTTTCTTTTAATTCGTTTATTGTATAATATTGTATTATTTCTTTTAACCACATGATTTTTGTGTTAGAACGTATAGATATAAAAGGATGTAATAAAAAAACAAAAATACTCAATATAGTATGAGAATATGCATTCAAATCTATAGGTGATACTATTTCTACATCAAACAACGATCGTGGTATTTTTTCATTTGTATCTTTTAATATAATATATTGTCGATCTACATCGTATATTGGTCGTTTTATACCATTTAAATAAGCATATCCGTCTTGTCGTATATCTCCTTTAAGTATTCTTGTTATACCACCTTTTTTAATTAATATTTTACTTCGTTTTTTAGGATCTTTGTACATTGGGTTTTGTATTGTACAACATGGTCCTTTATCTGAAAACGGGCGTATATCTGTTGTTATATCGTTACATTTACCATAATAAGAATAAGGAACAGGTCTTAATGATGATGCACACATATATGGTTCATTTTTACCACCTGTAGGTAAATATCCACTAATTAAATTACTATGTAATTTTTTAGATATTCTTGGTGCTAAGATAGGTTGTTGTTGTTGTTGTTTTATTACAGATATATGTTTATCATTATAAGTTAAGAAAAAATAATACAAATGATCTAATTCTTTTAATATTTCATTTGATATATGAAATTCTTCAAAATCAAATAAACGTATTTTAGATTTTTCTTTACGTTCTTTTCTTTTTATATTACGATCTGAACTTTTAGATATAAACACTTGTATTTTACCACCTATAGAATTAGATGTTTTGTTGTATATTTGTATTGTATACATCATATTATCATTATTTAATAAACGAATATACATTCGTTTAGCATTATTAGCATTTGCTTTATTTTTAGGTATAAAATGTGTTGAAACATGTGTAAAATCTAATGGAAATTCTATACAATCTTGTAAAGATAAAAATGTATAAGGTTGTATTATTTTTATAGGATGAGTGTATATTAAATTAATAAGATTTGAATCCGATTCGTTTATATCTAAATAATTCCAACATATATCTTTTAAAGATGTTTTTAAAGATTTTAATATAAACATTAATGTTTTTTTATCATTTGGTATATTGTTTATACGTAAATTGTTTACATCTATTTTTATATCAATAATACGTCCAGAATCTTGTACTATTTCGGATTCATCATTAGGTTGTATTTTATATTTAATATTTACCTGGTTTGGAAAATTTCCAGTACCAGCCTTTATTTTTTCAACAAAAGGCCTACCTACAACACCTTTACCTTGTTCAAGTTCTTTTTTATTATACCCTGTTGTTGTAACGTTTTGTAATTCTTCACCATCTATTGTACGTTTTAATATCATTGTTTTTTCATCTAATCCTGCTAATTTGTATCCTTTTACAGTATACAATAACAACGATTCACTTAATTGATATCTACATGTTTTTAAATGTACGTAAAATTGATCACATCCAGCACAATAAGCATGTTTTGGTATAAATAATGGTGGATTTTGGTAATAAAACGCATCTGATCCTGTATCTACACGTACAAAAATAATATTATTAGTTAATTCAACGTTTATAAAATCTTCTAATTTTACTTTATCTTTATAAAAAGGTATATTGATATTTAATTGTGATAATATAAAAGGATATTTATTCATATTTATACTATGTTAATTTAAAAAAATAATTTTATTGTTCTTAATATAAATAATGTATATTATTAATAGAACAGAATTACAAACCATTATACGCTATATTATACCAAGAAATTTAATATATTATCAACATGTTTTTATACACAAATCTTGTTTAAAAAATTATAAAAAAAAACAATATACATTTAATATAGAATCTAATGAACGTCTTGAATTTTTAGGAGATTCTATATTAAATATGATTATTGGTGAATTGTTATATACACGTTTTCCTTTAAAAAATGAAGGATTTTTAACAAAATTACGTATTAAAATTGTTAATGGAAAAACACTTACATTCTTAGCAAAACAATTAAAAATTAATGAATTTTTAAAAGTATCTAATAATACATCTATTAATGATAAAATGTTAGAAAACGCATTTGAAGCTTTATTAGGTGCTATTTTTTTAGATTTTAATGAAATAGGTAAAGGATATAGTAACGTCAAATTATTTATTTCTAAATTAATTGAAGATGAATTGGATATGGAAACATTAACAAACGATGATAATTATAAAGATATTTTATTAAAACATACACAACAATTACATATTGATTCGCCTGTTTATATATTAAAAGAAATAAATGGATTATCTCATAAACCTTTATTTACAATGGAATGTACAATTATAACAAAAGAAGGAACACATTATACAGCTGAAGATACAGATATAACTAAAAAAGGAGCTGAACAAAAAATAGCTGCATGTTTATTAAAACAACTTGGATTACATTCTTTTTTGATTCATTAATTTTACAATTATTATACTAAAAAAATGTTTAGGTTTATTTTTTTTAATTGATTTAAATTCTTTTACAATAATAGATATATTTCTTATACAATCTGTAGTAACAGTTTCTATAAAAAAGTCTATATTAAAATTATACGGAACTTTTATTATTATACCTTCATTAACATATCCTTTATTAATATAATCTTTTACTATATCTGCTATATTTATACCTGATAAAAACAAATTTATTTTTTCATAGTCGCTGTACTTCTTACCACCCCATGGTGGATCAAAATATATAATATCAACAGGTTGTTGTCCATTTTGTTGAGTATTTATAATCTGTGGTATAACTTCAAGACTATCATCATTTATTAATTCATATTGTTTATCGTTTCTAAAATTGTAACATTGTACATTATTTACCATAATAATATAATCATCATGGTTTAATTCTATACCATATACTTTATTAGACGTTAACAATATAAACCCTATTGTATCTGTACCTATATTACCAGTAGCATCTATAAATGAAAAACAGTGTACACTATTACCATATATTTCCAATATACAAGATGATATAAATTCAACACCTTGTTTTCGCGAAGAAGAAAAAGAACCTATTGGTGATATACATAATTGATCTATTAACAATCCATTAATAGTTTTATTAAAAAAATATAATGATGGATAATATGGAAAATAATTTTCTTTAAAATATCTAGTTTTTTTTTTATTTCGTAATATTTCTGTACGAAGTTGTTGTATCTGATTATCTCTATATTTTTTTATTTTTTCGTTATATATAATATCATAAGGAAAATATACATCGTTATCTGTTTTAGAAATAAAAGAAGAAATATCTTTTAAAAGATATATATTTAAGTCGTATTCTTTTTTTATTAAAATGTCCATTTTGTTATTTATTATTAGTTATTATTATTTATTTATATTAGTTTGTCATGACTATTTTTAATTTATTATTAACATCTATCTAAACTTTTATATTTTTTTTTTAACTTTCTTTTATCATTTTCATTAAACGCATTTCTGTACATTTCACAATCTTCGTTTAATATATAATCTTTTAAAACGTTATTAAATGTTGAACTCTTTTTATCTTCATATTTAATACAAAATCCAGTTTTTGGATTATTAATTTGATCTTCTTTACAATTCTTTTTAGTTTTATTTGCATATATATCACTATCTTCTAAACCGTAATTTTTTTTAAACAATGCATAAGAATTACCATCGTACATAGATCTAGACCTAGATCTAGATTCACGTGCACCTGTTATACCCATTTCGCTTAATTTGCTAATAGTTTTATTAAGTTTTTGTATATCGGATGGTTTTAATGACGAATGACGACTAAACGATTGTTGTTTAGTTAAATAAGGTTCACAACCTGCTTCAGCTATTTTTTGTGTTTTATAAAATGTGTTTGTTTTTAAATAATCACATGTTTTTCTTTTATCATTATCTGATATTATGTCGTACAAAAAATTTTCATCTTTTTTTAATCCAGGTGCTATTTTTGTGTAAAAATCACTGTTTTTACGATCAGACAATGGTATACATCTATTATTAAAAGGACTTCTTATTTGGTTACTTTTGCATTCTTTTAATACACCTCTTGTACTTTTAATACTATTTGATAATTGTTGTAAACCTGATGATATTTTATTAATTTGTTGTTGTAAAATAACATCACTAACAGGTCTTGACACATCAAATACACCATCAGATAAAGATATTAACTGTTGATTGTTTTGTTTTCTTCTTTTATTTTCTTCTTTTAATAATCTAATACATTTGTTTATATCTTTACTATTACTATTTGATAATTTAAAAGCTGGGGTTTGTGGTGGTTCTGAAATAAAACTTTGTGGACGTGTAAATAAAATATTTTCATCCGTTTGTGTAAAAGTGTTTAAAAAAGGATCAGACGCGCGTGAAGTTGATTTCGCAAAAAAATCTACAAATTTATCAGAATTTTTTGAAGTTTTTGATGGTTGTTTAAAAATATCAAAAACAGGTTCATCAGATCTTTTTGAAGTTGGTTGTGCAAAAGGATCTACATATTCATCAGATCTTTTTGAAGTTGGTTGTGCAAAAGGATCTACATATTCATCAGATCTTTTTGAAGTTGGTTGTGCAAAAGGATCTACATATTCATCAGATCTTTTTGAAGTTGGTTGTGTAAAAGGATCTACATATTCATCAGATCTTTTTGAAGTTGGTTGTGCAAAAGGATCTACATATTCATCAGATCTTTTTGAAGTTGGTTGTGTAAAAGGATCTACATATTCATCAGATATATTTGAAGTTTTTGGTTTAAAAGAACCTGACAAATTAGATTTCTGTGAAAATCTTTTTGATGGTCCTGTAAAGGGTTCGTCATCTTGACTAAATAAATTTCCAAGATTTCCAGATTGTGATTGGTTTAACTTCATCCCAGATCCTGATGTTTGTGAAGGTAAACTATTATTGGCAAAAATGTTTTCACTAAGTCTTTTACTTAAAGACTTTGATCCAATTAGTCTTTGTCCTTTTAAAGATGTACTTTTTTGTGATAAACTTCGTTGTGATGGTGGTGATACATATAAATTACTTATTTTGTTAAATTGTGACGTATTAGGATATCTTTGTTTAACACTTTTTAATAATTGTTCAATTTTTTCTATTTCCCTTTGTGGTAATCTTGAAAACAATGTACTTTCTCTACTATAATTTTTTAATATAGCAATACAGTCTTCACTATCACATAATGGAACACATTTCCCATTAAAATTCATAATATAACCTTCACCACAATCATTTACCATTTCCTCTTCCGTTTCCGTTTTCATTTCATCTCCCATTCCCGTTTCTGTTTCCATGTCATCTCCTCCCGTTCCTCCCGTTTCTATGTCAACATTACTTTCTATTTGAGACGAATCTTCAATTAACCCTTCTTCTACTATTTTATCAAATTCTTTGTTTTCAAATAATTCTCTAAATCTTTCACAATCTTGTTTTTTTTTTTCCATTTAATAATATTTAACATTAATTAAAGAAATTATTTATTTTATATTTGTTATATATCTTTTTACATTAATAAAAACAGATTTATCACCATTATAATTTATATCTTTACAATAGTATAATATATAGTTGTCTAGCAAGTCTCCTTCATATTCATCATAATGTATACACTTAGTAAAATCTTTTATTTTAAACATGTTTTGAAGATTATGTGGATCTACATATACATCTCTTAAAATATCGTTAACATCTTTTAAATCTTTTACACTTTTATTTGTAAACCTGTTTTTAGTCATAATATCTAGTAATAATATTAAATTATGTTCATATACTAGCTCAATTTTTCCATCTACACTTCTCATATATTCTTCTAATGATATATAATTAACAGTTATATCTTCATACATATATATACATACACCGTTATAATAATAGTTATAATATATTTGCGGTGATATACGATGAGGTGCTATTTCTAATAAATTTTTACATTCATCATACACATCTCTATAACCATATTTTAATAATAAATTATCGTATATATGAATACGAAATAAATAAGATGATCTTATTTTACTTTCAAATGTACATGCTACACAATAAATATTATCATATATATTTAATCCACATAATATTAAATTTTCATTTACTCCTATATCGTTCATTCCAAATATGAATTGTTGATTAAATAAAGGTATTGATGGGTAATTTTTAGACTGATTACCAACATGTGTTAATATATTTTTTTGATACAATATAGTAAAAATTTTTTTTTTTAATGTTTCATAATCATAACAAAATGTAGCTGTTATTTTTCTTTTTTCTTCATGTTCATATGTTTTTATATAGTCTACACATTCTTTATATTTGTTTTCCATTTTAGCTAATAATCTTGGATTTAATGTTTTTTTTTCCATTATTCTTATAAATGATTTCTTTGTTTTTAATTCTTATTATTATACTACTTTGTATATTTTTTTATTTTCAATATTTTATAAAAAGAATAAAATACGCTTATTCGTTTATTTATAAAAATAAACAAATTAATTTAATTACAGATAAAAACGACACATCAACATATTATACTAAAAAACGTTTTATGTATATTTACGATGTTTTAAATAATATTGTATTATATTGTTACGTTAATAATTATCCAGATAAAAAACATTGTGAATTGTTATATAAACGATGGAAACGTGTTTGTATTAGTGAAATGTTTCCTTATGAAAAAAGTGTAGCATTTGTTGTAAATAAAGATAAAGAATTAAAAATACGTATAAGAAAACCTTCTGATCAATTTAAATTAGAAGATATTAATCCAACTATTTTTGTATGTTTACACGAACTAGCACATATGATGTGTATATCTTATGGACATAATGATGAATTTAATACAATGTTTTTAAATATTATAAAAGTAGCTCGTTTGTTATTAGTTTATAAACCAATTCATTATAGTATATCACCATATCAATATAATCATATATTAATTGAAACAAGCCCTTGTCCTGATGATCATAAATAAAAGAAATAAAATAATTCTTTATTATTAATAATTATATTATGGATAACTCTTTAAAAATAAATAACATACTTTATAGTATTAAACAAAAATTTAAACAAAAATTTTTAATATCTAAAGACGAAAATAATATTATTAATGAAAACGATGAAACATTAACACTTCATCCGTCTTTTATTAATACAGATTGTACAGGTACAGGATTTCCTTATCCTAAATTAGATTATTTTATTCAAAAACACGTTATGCCTTATTATTGTAATGTTCATAGTGATTCAATGTGTTCTACAATTATGTCAACATTTATTGAATATACACGTTCATCTATTAAAAAAAAAACATGTAAAGGATTCGAATCAGAATATGCTGTTATTTTTACAGGTAATGGTGCAACATGTGCTTCTCGTCATTTTAGTCATCTTATTAATTATAATATAGATGTTCTTATTTATAGTGTTTTGGAACATTATAGTAATAGTTTAATGTGGGTTTCTGTTTTAAAAAGTAACGTGTACAATAAAGTAAAAACACATTGTATACCTATAATAAACGAAACAGGTCAAATTGATATACATGTATTAAAATCTGTATTATTAAATAATAAATATATAACATATACAAATAATAAATATATTATACACAAACGTATATTATTAGCATTTACAGCTTGTTCAAATGTAACAGGTGTTATACAACCTATACATGAAATTGCTACATACGTAACGTCTATTAAAAAAACATGTTCTGTAAAAAATAATGGATGTTTGTTATTATGTGTCGATTATGCATCTTATTGTCCATATTTACCAATAGAACTTGTTACAGATAAATATAGTATAGATGCTGGATTTTTATCACCACATAAATTTAAAGGTGGACATTCTACTCCGGGTATATTACTTGTTAAAAAAACAGTAGTACAAAATAAAATACCTTTTTTACCTGGTGGTGGTACAGCATGTTTATGTACTAATCAAGTTCATTTTTATAACGAAATTGAGAAAAGAGAAGAAGGTGGTACACCTAATATAATAGGTATTATAAAATGTTATTTTTTATTTAAATTAAAAAAACATAATCAATTAGAAATAATAACAAAAATAAAAGACGTTTGTACAAAAACAGATTCTTTTTTTGAACATTATAGAACTTATTTTGATTATATATTAACACCTTTAGGTTCTTCTGTTAATAAATTACCTATTTATTCTTTTCAATTTAAAGTACCTTTAAACAATACATATACACCTAATATGATTATAACATTTTTATCTGATAAATATAATATACAAGCACGTAGTGGTATATCGTGTTGTGCGTTATTAGCTAATTCTATAAATAAAAAAACAGGTTGGATAAGATTATCTTTTTATTATGAATTTAACGATGACATATTACATAACATATACGAATCTATTATTAATTTAACACATTTTTTACTTAGTAAATAAAAGGAATAATCTTAATTTCTTTTTTTTGTTTTTTTTCTTTTTCAACATTATAACTATTTTTTAACAATGTTTTTGTATATTCTAATTTAATAGAATATTCTTCTGTTGTTTTTGGCATTTTTTTATGTAAAAAAGAAACAAGTTCTTTCTTTTTTTTAATACTGTTTCCTTTTTTTTCATTTTTATGAATAGACATGTTTTCTACTTTTTTAATAAGTATATCAACAGATTCTTTTTTTGAGCATGTTTTTTTCTTTTTTAATTGTTTTTTTCTTGTATTTTTTGATATATCTAAATTGGATAATGATGTTGTGAGTGTATTTAATTCTTCCATTTCTTTTTGATTATTATTTTTTATTTTTTATTGTCAAGGTTCTTTTTTTTTTCTTAACTATACTTTAATAAATACTATTAAATATTTTATTATTTGTTTAAAATGTCTGAATATCAATACCTTGTTAATATGGTACCACCACCACCTATTCATTGTTCAAGAAATGGAAAATTTGGAAATATGGTTATTTCTGGTAATAGTCCGTATGTTGGTAATTTGTCAGAAGTAAGTGTTAGTGGACTAGATACACTAACACCTGATCTGATTGTAAAAGGAAACGCTGATATTGATGTATTGTCTGTTTCTATGTTATGGCTTCGACCATCTAATATATCTTATGGTTTGTCTTTGTCAAATATATCTGTATCAAATGCACCTATATCAAGAACAAACAACAATGCTAGTTTACTTCCAAATAGTATGTATCTTATGGATATGCATAATTTAAGTTTTAATGTTACTGCTGGTCAACATTATGTTATGTGTGTTATGCCATAATTTATTTTACATACCTTTGACAAAATATATTTAAATAAATAACAAACCATTACTTAATTAACATTACAAAACAAACGTTTTGTTCTTTTTTCATTAAAATGAAAATTCAATTACTTTCATTTTACGAATGCGACGAATCTTCTGAATATGTTGTATACGCGTTTGGAAGATCTTCATTACCTTTATCACAATCGGTGTGTTTAAAAATAAAAAATATTCTTCCTTTTTTTTACATGTCTATAAATAAAAATTGTTCTTTTTTAGAAGAATTTAAAACATCTATTAAAAAAAATAAAAATATTCATTCTATTATACCTTTACAAAATAAACAATCTTTATATAAAAATTATAAAAACAATACTACTTTTTCAAATTCTTCACTATTTTTTTATAAACTTTCATTTTGTTCTATTGAAAATTATAAAAAAACAGTTTCTTATTTTTATAATATATATAACAATGATACAAATATAACTTTTTACGAAACAAATGTTCCTTTATTATTAAAATTTTATCATATTACAGATATAAAACCTTCTGGATGGGTTGATATTGATGAACACGATGAACACTGTGATATATTGTATTCATCTTCTTTATGTACTACTACTTACGAAATACCTTATACACACATACAACCTATACACGATTCTACTGAACAACAATTAGAAACGTGTTTTAAAATAGCATCTATAGATATAGAATGTTTTTCATATCATTCTTATTTAAATAAAGATGCTAGTGTTTTTCCAGATTATAAACACCCATTAGATATAATATGTCAAATAGGTATAGTGTTTAATGATACAACACAGTTATGTTTTATTGTTTCTGATAAATATACACAATCTCAGTTTGATAATTATGTACTAGCTTGTTCTATTGATGGTGATTATCTTAATGTACAATTTGTACAATGTGTAAATGAAAAAGATTTATTGTATAAAGTTGTTTCTTGTTTAAGAGATACAGATATTGATATATTAACAGGTTATAATGTTTTTGGTTTTGATTTTAATTATATGTATGAACGTATGTTGTTTTATCAATTAGATGATGACATGTTGGAGTATTTTTCAAAAATAATAGATGTACCAGGTACATTTGAAACAAAAACAATGTCTTCTGTTGCATTTGGTATGAACGAATGGAAATTCTTTCATTATCCTGGTGTATTTACATTTGATCTGTATACATATATTAAACGCGAATACAAATTACCTAGTTATAAATTAGATAATGTAGCTACACATTTCTTAAACCAACAAAAAAATGATATAACACCTAAACTATTGTTTCAAAAAGTACAAGGTTCGTTAAAAGATGTATGTGAAGTAGCTTTTTATTGTTTACAAGATTGTCAATTAGTACTTAATCTTATTACACATTTACAAGTTGTTGTGCGATTAATAGAAATGTCTAAACTAACAATGGTACCTATTGATTATCTTATTTTTCGTGGACAACAAATTAAAGTTTTTTCACAAATTGTATACGAAGCTTCAAAAGAACAGTATATTGTACCTTATATACCTAATACTGTTATAAAAGACGATGAAACAAGTGACGATGAAAAAGAAGAACATGCTACAACAACAAAAAAAGAATCTTATGAAGGAGCTACTGTATTAACAGCAACAACAGGTGCACATTTTAAACCTGTAACAGGTTTAGATTTTGCTAGTTTATATCCTAGTATTATGATAGCTTATAATATATGTTATAGTACATTGTCTATAAATAAAAACACAACAACAATAAACGAAGAAAACTATGAACATTTTCAATTATCAGAAACATGTAGTGTACAATATTCACAAACACGTAAAGGATTATTACCAAAAATATTAGAAAAATTATGGCAAGAACGTAAAAATATAAAACAATTATTAAAACAAAACGATTATCCTGAACATGTTAAAAATATACTAGATGCAAAACAATTGTCTATAAAATTAAGTATGAACAGTTTATACGGTTTTACAGGTAGTAAATTTGGAATTTTACCATGTTTTTATCTTGCAGCTAGTGTTACATTAAAAGGTCGGGAATTAATACAATTTTCAAAAAATAAAATAGAAGAATTGTATCCAAACAATGCACGTGTATTATATGGTGATACAGATTCTATTTATACTGTATTTGAATCAGCTGGTACAGATTTAAACGAAGTATTTCGTATATCAAAAGAAGCTGAATGTACTATAAACACATATTATAAAAAACCAATAGAAATAGAATTTGAAAAAGTAATGTATCCTTTCATTTTATTTACAAAAAAACGATATGTTTCATTAATATATACAAATCCATCAACACCTGATAAAATAGATTATAAAGGTGTACAATTAGTACGCAGAGATACATGTGAATATGTCAAAGAATCTATGGTTTCTATATACGAATCTTTAATGTACACAAAAAACATTGAACAATGTATACATTTAGCAAAAACATGTATTGATAATTTGTTATCTGGTCGTATACCTATACAAAAATTAGTCATGTCTAAATTATTAAACGCACATTATAAAACAGATACATTACCACATGTATTAGTAGCTAAATTAGCAAAAGAACGTGATCCAAACAATTGTTATGTTGTAGGTGATCGTGTTCCTTTTTTATTTATAGATAACGGTGAATCCTTACAATCTAAACGTGTTGAAGATTATGCTTATATTAAAGATCATATGGATAGTATAAAAATAGATTATTTAACATATTATAATTCTCAATTAAAAAAACAAATAAACGAATTGTTTCAATTAATAACATCAAATAAAGAATTTACATTTGATACCTATTTTACACCATTATTATCTATGCGAAAAAAACAACAAGAATTAACAAAAAAACAACTTCAAAATAAAAAAAACGGTCAACATGAAATTACATCTTTTTTTAAGAAAAAATAAAAAAATAATTTAAATAAATAAATATACTGTTATATAATGAACTAAACACAAACAATACAACAAAAATGAATTACACTGTAAACAAATGTAAAGAAATATTAAAATATAAATACAATATAACAAAAAATATATCAAAATATAATAAAAAACAATTAAATGAACTTGTTTTATTATACAGTTCATACAATTATGAAAAAAGAAAAAAAGAAAATAAAAAAAATAGATTAATTACATTAAAAACAACACCTGATATATTATTAAGAATATTTCGTAATGAACATGTGTGTACATATATCATGTCTTTTATTATAGATTTTCCTTTTATTGATTATTTTAATAAACAAATGGCATATATACTAACAACTAATATACAATTATCACAATTATACAGATATTGTATTAAAAAACCTAATAAACAATGTTTTATTGATAACGAAACAACTATACAGCATAAAGATACATTAGAATCCATACATTCACAATTATCAACTAGGGATCAGTATTATGATGAAAATATATGTAATAACGATGTATATAATAAAATACGTTACACTAAACATTTTTGTGAATGCCATATAAACGAACCATGTATAATTACAAAAATGCCTTTAAAATTAGGAATATTGTATTATAATAAATAACTGTATATAGTATTAAAATTAGTATTTAAAAATGGAAAATATACGTTCGTATAGATTTTATGACAATACAGCATTATTTGATTATATATGTACTATTATAGCATCGTTTATAGTAACTTATTATACTAAAATACCTTTAACATTAACAACTATTGGATTATTTGTTTTGTCTATTTTTTTCCACGTTTTGTTTCATATAAAAACACCTTCTTCTACTTATTTATTTGGTAATTAAAATAATAATACTTATATTTGTTGAATATTTAAATACATAAAACATTTTTTAATAATTTAAAATATTATAATGTAATTTATATAAATGGTTTTTTTATCATGTTTTAAAAACACATTATTAATAACTTGTTTATAAATTTTTTGTTTACGTATACATGTTATTTATACTTATTAATTAATTAAAATAAGTATAAATAAATAACAAACTTACTTATTACACACACACATGAATAAAACAGAAACTAAGATAAATACAAAAGATCCTTATATTACAATAAACGATAACCCATTAAAAAATATTATCACATCGTATTCGCGTATTATATATTTACCACGTGAATCAAAAATGGTATTTTATAAAGCTGTGTATAAACATGTACAATATCAAATTCTTGTTTGGGATTTTAAAAACGATACATTAACAACATGTAAAAATGGAAAAAAATACCGTTATGATGTATGTATTAAAAACACAGTATACGAATGTAAACAACCTCATGATAGTACTATATTACATTCTGAAAAAAAAGAATATTTGTTTTTTAAACAATATTCGTTTATATTATGTAAACAATTAATACCTTATCCTAAAATTGAACATGTACAATATACCTATAATACTATATCACAACATCATCTTTTTTTAATAGGCGAATGTCATGAAAAAAACGAAGACGTTTTACAATTAAATACTATTATATCCTTATTTGTTAAATATTTTAAAATATTAGAACAAAAAGAAATACGTGTTGAGTTTTTTATAGAATTATCGTATAATGAAACAGATCGTCTTAACTTAATAAAAAACGTTCAAAAACAAAATCCTAATAGAGTACTTATTTATAATACATTGTATAATACATTTAAAGATTCATTATATATTCGTTTACATTATAGTGATATACGATATAATACAGATGTACGTTTTATAATGGATTTTAAAAAAATGTATACAGATTCTAAATTATTAAATACATTATACGATATATCGTTTTTATTTAACATGTATTCGTATATTAATTTATACATTTTACCTATACTTCATCCTTTTTTTCCTGAAGGAAAATCTAAAACAAAGAAACAATTTGATAAAATGAATGATATTGATACATTTCATACAATTTATATAAATGAATTTGAGAACGAATATGCATTATTTTTAAACACGTTTACATTTTTAAAACAATTGTTTTTAAAAAAAAAAGATATATTTTTATTAAGTGATACAGATCATTCGTTTTTAAATTCTTTTTATTCAACATTAGAACATGGTGATTATATTATAACAACAATTAGTAGAAAATTAATGGATTTTTATATATTAGGTAGAATATTAAAACAAAATAATTTTTATAATATATTTTATGGTGGTGCAATACATTCAACATATTTAAATTATTTACTTACAACATATTACAATTATAATACAAAATTATATAAAAAATTTGTATTTCCATTTTAATATGAATAAAAACATGTATATCTATATTTTTGTGTGTTTAATTTAAATTAATTATTTCTTTAAATTATATAATTATATTAAAATAATAATTTAAAGAAATAAAAAAAAACATGTAATATATACATTTTTTTTATTATTTGTCTAGTATGTTGTATACTAATAATAATAGTAATTTAAAAAAATAATTCTTTTAATTATTAAAAACAATATCCTATTCCCACATACCATTATACATACAATAACAACACTATGGCAGTTTATCCACCAAAAGAAAAAAACATCGTTATTAATGGATCGAGTTACGATAAATTGAAGGTTTACACACTCGATGACTTTAAAACGTTGTCTACTAGAGAATTAAGAAAACTTGTTACTGCACATATGTATGGTATGATACGAAATACAGGTCATACTAATAAAGAAGGACTTGCTAACAGTATATACGATAAACATAACGAAATAAGACAAAAAATATTAGAACATGGTAATAATGGTGACGAAGAAAAGGAAGAAAAAGAAGAATTGGAAAATGCACCATTAGTTTTATTAGGAGAAGAATATGAAGAAATATGTTTACTCTCGAAACAATTTGAACATTTAAATATACATATTTACGGAACATGTGAAGATCCGTTGTTTATAGCATCTGATATTGGTGATGTTTTGGGTATTAAAAATATACATGATAGTGTATCAAGTTTTGATGAAACCGAAAAGAAAATGTTAAATGTTTATACTGACAAATATACTAGAAAAATTAAAATGTTAACTAAAAACGGTGTATGTAAATTATTATGTAAATCGAGAAAGACAGGTGCAATAGATATATCAAAACAATTAGGTATAAACGTGTATAATCATAAATACGAATGTAAAGAAACA
>Ga0007876_1000191_pt1 | contig 25572 bp, 27 predicted proteins | sample CryBogCBH24Aug09_FD_70958 | JGI IMG/M metagenome (GOLD analysis project Ga0007876, IMG submission 70958) | Freshwater microbial communities from Crystal Bog, Wisconsin, USA - CBH24Aug09 | ecosystem: Environmental > Aquatic > Freshwater > Lake | place: Crystal Bog, Wisconsin, USA | collected...
ACCGGCTACCGGCTACCGGCTACCGGCTACCGGCTACCGGCTACCGGCTACCGGCTACCGGCTACCGGCTACCGGCTACCGGCTACCGGCTACCGGCTACCGGCTTCTGTAATGCGATGCAGCAAACCCCAAGGATTTTCTGTGGTGCGGCGCACCAATTCGCGTGTTGCAATGCACCAATTCTCTCGCCGCAATGCACCAATTCTCTCGCCGCAATGCACCAATTCGCGTGTTGCAGTGCACCAATTCGCGTGTTGCAATGCAGCATTTTTGCCCACAAAATCGACTTTTTGCGGCCTCCCCCACACCTCCACAACATTTTTTGTAAAAATCAAACTTGCAAAAGAAATTCTTACACACACCACGCATAAAGCCTTCAAGTAAAACCCCTAAAAAAAATTTTATTTTTTGAAAACAGGTTAGTGACCACTAACTTGGTTGCTTTTTGATCGCACATAGATTACCTTTCACTTATAGCCACCCTTGCGAGGCATCCGAAATGACCGATGACACCCAGTCCGTAGATACGACTCTCTCCACACCCACAGTAGAAACCACGCCAGCTATGGATTCGCCCGTAGATACGGCTCTCTCCACACCCACGGTAGGAGCTGCACCCGCTCCTGCTGCACCGGCACCTGTTGATGCTCCTGCTGCACCTGCACCTGCACCGGCACCTGTTGATGCTCCTGCTGCACCTGCACCTGCACCTGCACCTGCACCTGCACCTGCACCCGCACCCGCGCCCAATGTTTTTGAGACCTTCCTGAATGAATTGGAAGCGCAGGTGGGAAAAATGGAAATGGCAATAACGATATTTCACTTTTCTGTTATTAAGCAGAAGCTGCGGGAAATGATAGCTAAGGCGCGGAGTGCGCCTAAGTAATGAAAGTCTATAACATGGGCACTGCGATCTTCACGATCAAAAAAGAGCCTATAGACTTTAAAGCTACCGAAGCCGAGCTTCGCAAAATATACGACGCGGCGTTCAAAGGGCTGCGCGGCGATTCAATGGCTATCAAAGTAGGCTATATGCCTTCTGCTTTTACTGCCCTGCGTGAAATTGATCCTCTCGTCAATTACGCCATCATGCGCGGGCAGGCGGATTTTGAAGAAGCCATCAGCGACGGGATGCTCACCAACGCCATAAATAATAACGACGCTAAAATGCAGATTCATCTGTCTACGCATCGCATGGGCTATATGCCTGCCAAACCAGCGGAAGGCGAACGTCAGGACATACGCATAGTTGTGGAAAATTCCCTGCCCGACCCTAAGCTCCCGATAAGCACTTCTACGGCTATAAACGGCGTAGATGGCTGAACTCCGCGTCACCCTCCCGGTACTGCACAGTGGACAACTAGCGCTATTCAGTCAGCAGCAACGGCTCAATGTCCCACGCTGCGGACGGCGCTGGGGCAAGACTCGCTTTTTGGAGTATCTAGCGGGTAAAAAGTCATGTAATGGGGGCTCCGTGGGCATCTTCGCGCCGGAGCATAAGCAACTGGCCGAGCCGTGGGATCATCTACGCGATATGCTCGACCCTATCGTGCGCTCCGCCAACCGCAACGATGGCACCATCAAGCTCATAGGTAATGGCAAGATTGACTTCTGGACGCTGAACGACAATGAATTGGCGGGCCGGGGGCGGGAGTATGACTTGGTGCTGGTGGATGAAGCGGCCTTCACCAAATCACCACAAATGAAAGAAGAAATTTGGTTCAAGTCAATCAAGCCTACTATGCTGACTACGCGCGGCATTGCGTGGGTGTTCTCCACCCCCAGCGGGGTAGACCCGGACAACTTCTTCTACGCGGCCTGCAATGATGACACGATGGGGTTCAAGTCGTTCCATGCCCCTACGTCGAGTAACCCCTTCGTGCCCTTGGATGAATTGGAGCGCGAGCGCGAGCGCAACCATCCTGCGGTATTCAGACAGGAATATCTGGCGGAATTCGTGGATTGGTCAGGTGTGGCGTTCTTCTCCGCCGATAAATTGCTAATCAATAATTTACCCGCTCCCTACCCCGAGCGCTGCGACTTGGTGTATGCCGTCATGGACTGCGCGGTGAAAGGTGGCAAGGAACATGACTCTACCGCAGTGGTGTATTTCAGCTATTCCGAGCGCGCGCCCAATCCGCTTACCATCTTGGACTATGACGCCATCAATATCGACGGGGCCATGCTGGAAACATGGATACCCAGTGTGTTCTCCCGGTTGGATGAATTATCCATTATGTGTAAAGCGCGCCAAGGTGTTGCAGGTACCTTCATCGAAGATACCGCAGCGGGGAGCATTCTGCTGCAACAAGGCGTCAACCGGGGATGGAACATACACCCCATAGACAGCAAACTGACACAGGCAGGTAAGGATGAACGGGCTATCAGCGTGTCAGGCTACTACCACCAAGAGAAGCTGAAAATTAGCAACTATGCCTATGACAAGCTGCTGAACCTGAAGGGCTCAACCCGCAACCATCTGCTGACCCAGCTTGCGAATTTCCGCATTGGGGATAAAGAAGCCAATAAGCGCGCCGATGACTTGCTGGATTGCGTGGTGTATGGTCTAGCTATTGGAGTAGGCAACAAATTAGGGTACTAATCTCTGCGCGTTTAATATACCATTGCCAATAAACCAAATAGAGGCATCCTATGGCTGATGTTTCCATAAGTAACACCAATATACCGTCCCAACTGATGACGCTGTTAGAGGCCAACTCCATTGAACCGGGGACGGATATTGGGTATTCGCTATGTAAAATAATCTGGGAATTTCACCCGCTCGCAGGCAAATTGGTGGAAAAGCCTATTGTTTTAGCCCTCTCCAAACAGCGCTTTATCAATGTGGATACTCAGCCCAAAGATATGCTGACAATGGCATTTCAGAAGGAGTGGGACTCTCTCGGGGCCACCAACCATATCCGGGACGTGACTTTTTTAAAGCGGGTATATGGTGTGGCAGCTATTGTTTATGGGGCTGATGACATACCTACCGACGAGGCCATAGACCCGTGGACACTACCGGACTTAAATATCTATTTTAATCAATTAGACCCATTAAATCTGGCGGGTTCTGTTGTTACCAATCAAAACCCCAATGCGCCGGATTTTCAGAAGCCCAAGAATTATATCACCGCCGCAGGACAGCCCTACCATCCAAGCCGTAGTGTGGTGGTGTTTCATAACACACCTATTTATCTGGCCTACCAAGCCTCCGGCTTTGGCTATACAGGCCGGTCTATCTTCCAGCGCGCGCTGTACCCCCTGAAGTCTTTTGTCCAATCCATGATTACGGATGACATGGTAACGATGAAGGCGGGGCTTCTGATTATTAAACAAAAAGCGGCTGGCTCCATTGTGAACCGCCTCATGCAGACCGCTGCGGGGATCAAGCGCACCTATTTGCAGCAAGGTACTACCGGCAATGTATTGAGCATAGATATAGATGAATCCATTGAAGCGGTTGATCTTCGCAATACCGATACCGCCATGACTACCGCGCGCGACAACATCATTGCCAACATTGCAGCAGCCTCTGATGTGCCTGCCATGCTCATAAAAGATGAAGCCTTCACCAATGGTTTCGGAGAAGGAACGGAAGATTCCAAGGCTATCGTGCAATATATTGAGGGTATTCGCGCTGATATGCGGCCCTTATTTGAGTTTTTTGACAAGATTGTGCAGCATCGGGCATGGAATAAAAACTTTTTCGAGTCAGTTAAGGCTGCATACCCTGAAAAATACTCAAAAATGACCTACGAACGAGCTTTTTATGAATGGAAGGACGCATTCAAGCCTTCGTGGCAGAGCCTCATGGAAGAACCCCTATCGGAAAAGGTTAAGGTTGATGAAATTAAATTGAAAGGAATTACGGAAGTGCTGCGTACCGTATTGCCGGTCATGGATGGTCCCAACCGAGCGCGCGCAATCGAGTGGGCGCAGGATAACTTGGCGGAAATGCCAGATACATTTAAGAGCGACCTTAATTTAGATATTGTGGAAATTGCAGAATATGAACTGCCCGTACCCTTAACCGCGCCTACTGATCCCCCAAGCAAAGATTAATATGTCTTTTTATGAAACGCTTACTGCGGCTATAAATGATTTTATTATTTATGGGTTCGATAACCCGGAACGACTTGATTATTGGGCAAAACAGTTAAAAAAAACGCTAATAAGTTCGTTAATGGACGAAAAAGCGTTGGAAAACGCCGTTGAAAGCGCTTTAAATACGGCCTATAACCGGCTAGTCACCAAAGGTAAATTAATAAATAAGCATGTAGATCGGTTCACCATAGACCGATTAAAACCTAAATTGCGTGAGGAATTGCAGCGCCGCATTACCGCAAGCGCTAAATTAATTAAATTAAACCGTGAAGAAACAATTAGTAATGTTCTGCGCCGATTTTCTGGCTGGGCTTCGAGCATCCCTGAAGGGGGCTCCAAGGCGGTAGATAAGGCAAAAGAAAAACAGGCTATACGCAAATCGTTAGCCAAAGCACCTTTTGAAGAACGCAGGGTAATAATAGATCAAACGCATAAATTAATAGCCAATATTAATGATATTGTTGCTGTTGATAACGGAGCTATTGGGGCTGAATGGAATTCCCATTGGCGCGAAGCGTCCTATGATTATCGTGAAGATCATAAAGAACGCGATGCAAAAGTATATGTATTGCGTGGAAATTGGGCCTCCGGTAAAGGGCTTATCAATCCCCTGCACGGCTATACGGATGCCATAACTATGCCCAGTGAAGAACCATACTGCCGATGTTTCTATAGGTATATCTATACTTTGCGCGGCCTGCCGGAAGAAATGCTTACCGCAAAAGGTAAAACAGCGATACAATCAGCGAAAACCCAACTAAGGTAATAGATTGCCTACAACCAGCCCAGCCCAAGAACGCCTCATGCAAGCCGCCGCGCACACACCCGGCGGGTTTGGCGGCGTACCTCAGTCTGTGGGGGAAGAATTTACCAAAGGTGATGAAATACCCGCCGGGCCCACTCCACTTAGTACGCCTGAAATCGCTGAAGATGGCCTTTTAGACGTAACCAAAAAACTAAATGAAAAAGTCGTCTCCGATGCGGCTACAGGGCTTGCAGCAGGTATTCTATTCGTTACGCCTAATAGTGAAATTTTACTTTTGCGCCGAGGCAACAGTGGCGATTACCCCGGTACTTTTTGTACCCCCGGCGGCCATCAGGAAGATGGCGAAACGCTGGAAGAATGCGCGCGCCGTGAAACATTGGAAGAGACCGGGTTGAAGTTTGAAGGCGCGCTGGAAAAACTGCGCGATGATGGTACTTTTACCACTTACATAGCCCGCGATGTTGAAAAATTTGACGTAAAAATATGCGAAGAATCAACAGGTTATGTATGGAGCGCCCTAGATTCCACACCTTCCCCCCTTCACCCCGGCCTTGAAACAACTATTCGTATCGCAAACGCGAAAACTGAATTTGATATCGCGGAACTGATGCGCGAAGGGTTGCTGCCCAGCCCGCAAATTTACGCCAATATATGCCTTTTAGCTATCCGCATTACAGGCACCGGGCTGGCTTATCGTTCCAGTATCGGGGAGCACGTTTGGCGCGACCCTTCTATTTATTTGAATGAAACATTTTTAAAACGCTGCAATGGCCTGACGGTGATTATGGATCACCCTGAATCTGCGGTATTAAACTCTGAGGAGTTTAAGAACAGAGCCATTGGCAGTGTTATGTTGCCTTTTATTAAGGGCGATGAAGTCTGGGGGATAGCAAAACTTTACGATCAGGAATCGGTTGACGAGATTCTCGAAGGTGAAATTAGCACTTCTCCATCAGTAGTATTTGACAATGCTGCTGGAAACATTACACTAACGACTGAGATTGGCGATCCGCTCTTAATCGAAGGTGTACCCTTTCTTTTGGATCATATAGCTATTGTTACGAAAGCTAGGGGATCAAAAGGCGTTTGGGACAAAGGCGGGGATTCTGCCGGAGTTTTATTAAATAACCAAGAGGTATCTGATATGAGCGAAACCAATACCAAGCCTGCGGCAGATGCCAACGGTGAAAAACTCGATGCAATTCTATCCGCCGTTGGCAATCTTGCCACCCGCGTGGATAGCATGGAAAAAAATCTTCCTGCTGCCCCCCTCGCCGCCGCCGATAAAAAAGCCAAAGCCGATGGCGGCGTTGTAGAAATGCCTGCCGGTGAAATCCACTTTGATGGCGACGGCGAGGAAGAAGGCGAAGCCGAAGCCAAGAAAGACGATGACAAGGCTAAAAAAGACGACGACGCCAAGAAAGATGATGACGACGCCAAAGCCAAGAAAGACGATGACGAAGAAGAAGAAGAAGAAGAAGAAGCGGCTAAAAAAGCAGATGACGATGCTGCCAAATACGCCGATTGCCAAGCCAAGGCCGACAGTATTTTAGCCTCGTTTGGAAAATCTGCTTCTCGCCCCCTGCAAGGCGAAACGCTTATGTCCTATCGCAAACGTCTGCTGCGTGGTCTGCAAGGTTATTCTGATAGCTATAAAGGCATCAATCTTACCTCTATCAAGGATGAAGCGCTGCTGGCCTTAGCTGAAAAGCAAATTTTCGCTGATGCCTATGCCTCCGCTAAAGCGCCCCAGATGTTTGCAGCGGATCAACTGGTAGAAATCCACGAAAAAGATCGCGCGGGCCGTACCATTACCAAATTCCGCGGTTCTATGTCCGCTTGGCTGGATGATTTTAAAGTCCCGGCTCTGCGCGTCAAAGAGTTTCACCTTTCTAACAATCAACGCTAAAGGATAAGCCATGAGCGCACAAATTTCTCTGAACCCTATGGCTACAACTAATGGTGCTGGTCTATTTACGACCAACACCGCTGGTTATACCCAAGGCGATGCACAAGATGATCCCGCAGTACGTTTTCAATTAGCGGGCGGCGTATTAAGTGCTGCTGCCCCTACCCCGATTTGGGGCGGGCTTCCTATTGAAGAACTCGTACCTACCGCCCAAGCAGGGGCTTTGGGCCAAGTTCAACCCGGCACGGATATTTTGGGGGCAACTATTCTCCAATCGGTATCGCTTGCAACCAGTACAGGTATTTGCGTATTTAATCAAGCTTTTGCCGGTATTACAACGCCTCAGTCTACAGTGCCACTGTATTCACCGGGGATGTCGGTGAACTTCTACCGTTTTGGTAGCAGCGCGCGTGTTCCCCTTCGCCTTAATCCTGCTTTGGTAACTTTGGAAGGTGAAATAATTAACACCCCATTGACTTGGGATTTTACTAGCAATTGGTTGACTACCTTTGACGGTACAAATGCTTTCCCGGTAAAAGTTTTGCGGGTTAGCACTTCTGGCAATAAGTCTGTCAGCTATAATTCTGGCACTGGCAATGCTAATTGGATTACCACTGAAACTATGGCTCTTTGCCTACTCTAAAAGGATAATTATTATGTCAGGCTTTGCACCCTCATTTGTTACAGTAAATCCTCACCTGATGTTGCCTGAACTGATTATGCAATACAGTTTGGCTTCAGGTGCCTTCACAACCCTTGCTACTGAAAACCCAATGCCCCGCTTAGGCGAAGCTGACCTGTATGTGTACGCTAAAAAGGTTCAGTTAACCACTCAGGTATCGGCTAATCAGTCCCAACAAAACCAGTTGCCTAGCGCTTCTGTCATTCCGAGCATGATTAGCACGGCGACTTATCGCTTGCAAACCCGCGCTCAATACGACAATTTTGACGAGGCCGCTACCGGGGCTTGGGGTTATGCTCTGCCCCAAGCAATGCGGCTAGCAGCGCGCCAAGGTATTGCCCAACAACTGCGTAACGCGCTGTTGTATGGCTATAACCCCGCCAACGGCGAAGGGTTGCTGAACACTAATGGCGCTACCATCGCGTCTTTAGGATCGGACACCAACGGCAATACCGGGTATTCAACTTGGGACAGCGGACAACTGGCGCAATATCTCTTGAACATGATCGGCGCTCTAAAAGTCCGTACTCTGCAAATTGGTCAGCCTTTACGCTTGGTATTTTTGGCCCCCCAACGCTTCATTAGTCAAATCTCCTACTCCGGCGTGGTTTCATTGACCCAATTCCAACGAATTGGCGCTGGTGTTGAAACCGCCGCCGGGTTGGTGGAAACCGTTGCTTCATGGGCGGGCGGCGACGATGTTTCGTTCGCGGCTGATGATACTTTGCTCGGGCAAGGGGCTGGCGCTACCGACGCGATTCTGTTGATTGCACCGGAACTGAAGATTCCTAAAGCCAACAACAACATCAACACAAACGTCTTTGCAACTTTAACGCCTAATATGACAGCGACTTCGTTGATGTTGACGGATGTATCCGCACCTACAGAAATTCCAACGCCTATTGCCGATGGGGGCATCACCACCCTCTACACTATGCGTTCTACTTCTGGCTGGGGTATTCGTCCTGAAGCTTTAACGATTCTGTCCGCAGCGTATTAATAGTAAAAAGTAGACATTCAAAAACCCCGCTCTCTTTGGCGGGGTTTTTGTTACTTCGTGTGATGCCGAAGTTAGCTTCAATGGGGGAGTCGGGGGCTTGAAAAAGCCCCGCATCATCGGCTCTCCCACCCTTTTAGGGGAATACTATGAAAATATTTGTGGCAAATTGCAGTAAACAAGAGTTTCATTTCACCTATATGCTGCTCGAAAATCCGCGCCCTTTTTCGCATAGAATACGGGCTGGATCGCAAATGGAAGTTAACGGCACGGCAGAAGAAATAGGCCATATAATTAAACAGCATGAAATATATGGCATGATGGAAGTTACCAAGGTCAAAAAAGGCTTCGGAGGTATCGCCTATCGGGTAGGAACTCCTATTAGCATTGAAGCCATTGAACACGGCTTGGAGCAACGCGATCAGGAATTGATTGATCGGGCCTTGGAAGCGCGTAAAATAACCGCTGTAGCCGCCGATCAGATGATATCTACTAAAGCGCAAGAAATGGGGCTCAAGCAACGAACGGGGCTTGAAGTGGAAGTAGTGGAAGAAAAGAAGAATGCGGGGGATAATGAGCCCAAGTTCGAGCAAACCATTGAAGTGGTGCGCGAAGGCATTGCGCCTAGAGGCCGTGGAAGGCCCAGAAAACCTTAAAGGGACACTATGACAGACCCCATTACTTCTCCACCAACATTAGCAGGCTTTATAGCGTGGTCACGGGCGGTAATGGGGCTAACTACCATTGTTATAGCTGATACCGATATTGGCTATTCGTATGCCTACCAAGTTTCCCTCGACTTGGTTCCAATGGATTTTTCTGTTCTAGCCCCAGATATTTACACACTGGCTGTTTATAACATGGCGGGCAGCAATTTATTACAGTGGCAGCAAGATATGCCCGGTCAGACATTCTTTGCCTATGCTAGGGCTTCCTATGGCATTAACAATTTTGTGGCGGGGGTTATTAACTCCGCTGCTGATTCGACCACCAGCGAAGCCCTATCAGTCGGCAAAGGGTTACAAAACCTCGACCTTATATCCTTGCAAGCCATTAAAAACCCCTATGGTCGGCAGGCCATTGCATTTATGCAAAGTTTGGGCACCCTCTGGGGCTTGACTTAATGAGTCTTATTTTACATCTAGGCGTAATTGATGTGGCAGAGCCGGGGGGTAAAACAACCGGGCAGGTAGGCGTTAACCTAGAACAAAAATACGGGCTATTTTCAGAATTTTACAGTAATAACGAAGATAAAATAGTCGTTTTTCTTGAGGACAGCGTTGCAAATTCCATAGCGGATATTGTAGCGGGAAGCCCCATTAAAAAAGACATTTTTGGGGATGCTACGGGGCAGATAGATAAGCGTTTCAAGGAATTTATCAGCTTGCAGGAAGTTGAAACATTAGGAATACCCGGTGTGCCTACTAAAGCCGCTTTGGAAGGTAAAACGCTACGGCTGAAAGGTGGGAAGCGTATTATCAAAGTTAAAAAAGGGCAGAGCTACGAGGTTGTTAAAGGGGCTAGGCGACCTAGCTTTATTTATTCCGGGGTGTTTGAAGCATCACTTAAAAGCTGGATTGATTAATGGCCACAGTAACCGAGAGTTCGGGTGCAAAACCTCAACTAGCCTCTGGGCTGGCAGAAGGTACAAATACGCTTTCAGGCAATCAGGAAGTAATTTTTACGCTGTATGCCAAGCTTATCTTACCTCTTGATGGATATGTATTCTGGGTAAATGCTTCTCTTTTGTCTAATTCGGCTCTTTATAATGCTTCTCAATATGGCAGGCTCGAATACGACGTTTATCCACTTGGCGTTCCTGCTAGACAAGTCACCGTTCAGGGCTCGTTTCATTTAACGACGGAACTGCTCCAACTGGAAGATAGAACCCCCGCGCATAATCACATAATTTTTACCGCTCTAACTGAAATTCAAGACTTCAATTTAATAGCGCCGCAGTTCATGTATATCGCAACCTATGAAGAAACACGTTTCGCTTTTCTTCGCAGGGATAATTTTTATAAGCAAGCCGATCTGTACCACTATCGCGGTGACGCACTATATTCAGTAATGGATACTCAAGTTATTGATTCCATGACAAATTTTGATACCACTAGCGTTATAGTTTCCAATAGCTTACCGATCTGGCTCACTTTGAGCGCTTTTTTTCCGTTGTACCCTTCTTTTTTGGTGGGGCAGAATTTGCCCCCGCCTTATGCGGCGGTTCATATAGAGCCTGCCAGCACAATAGCTTTGGGGCAGTTTCCTATAGTCAACAACATAATCCCTAGTTCTGGCTCTCCGACACAATCAGGCTCCAATCAACTGGTGAGCGATACGGTCAAAATAACCATCTACGGAACGCGCAATAATGAAGCTATAAATTTTGCCAATTATGTGTTTCAATACAGCTTAAATACTGACAATATAGGCATAATGAATATGCCGGTTATTCAGGATGAAAAATTAAATCAGGCTGAATTGGGCATTATTGCTATGAAGAAATCTATTACGTTCAAGGTCAGCTATTATCAGAACACGGTTAGCGATGTGGCAAAGAAATATATTACCTCGGCATTTATGAGTAGCACTCCGTAACTTAACATTAATGTTCAAAAAAAAGGAATACCAAAATGGCTATCAATTCAAACCCAGCAATTATTAACGGTGCAATTATTAGCGGGCAAGGCATCAACACCGTATTGAATATTTCAGCACCTACGGTAGTAAAAGCTATGAAAGGCCGCATTACTAAAGTCAACGTGACTACGGCGGGCTCTACTACCGGATCAGTTTATGACCACCCTACTACTGCTGGCGTGGCTGCGGCTAACTTAGTTGGCGTTATCCCCGATGTAGTAGGCAATTATCTTTTTGATTTTCCTTGCGGCACGGGTATCGTAATTGTACCCGGCACAGGCATGGTTGTTTCTGTAAGTTATAATTAATTAGGGGACTATTATGTCAAACAACATTGTTAATGTATTAGTCTCCCAACAGGTTGCAAGCGCGCCCACCACTCTGCAAAAAACTGGCGCGTTTGTATCTCAAGGGGCGACCACGCTTACAGCAGGGGGTACCGCCCTCTTAACTCAAATGAGCGATTTGACCAGCATTCTTGCTGGCGCTATCTCTACAACTTCATTGGTGTGGAATACCGGAGTAGTTACGGTAACTTTAGCGGGGCCACATGGCATTCCTATCACTGACACCATTCTGGGGATTATAACTGGCGTAACCCCAGCGGGATATAACGGCACTTTCAATATCACTTCTACGGGTGCTAACACATTTACGTTTCCGTTAACTTCCAGCCCCGGCATCGCCACCGTTCAAGGCGTTTATACTAATGAAGCCGTGCAAGATTTGGTTGCTATGGCAACCACTTATTTTGCACAAGGCAATACTAATGCTGTGTATGTTCTGGAACTAGGTCTTGGCACAACGGGGCAAGGGGTTACGGCTTTGGCGGCCTATATTGCGGCCCCGACTATTCAGTTCTATTCGTACTTGCTATCCACTGAAATGTCGGCAGATACCACAATGCCTGCTTTAGTAACAGCCCATTCTTCGCCTATTTCGCAGGTGTATTTCTTCCTGACTACCTCGGATATAACTACCCCTTCTAACCCCGATTCATACGGCCCGTATGAGACCATGAAAGGTGCGATAGTTACTTATGAAGCAGTAGGCGCTCCTGTAACCCAATGGTCAGCAGCAGCGATCATGTACCAAACTTTGAGCTACGCGCCTGCCGCTAATAATCTGGCCTCCCCGCTGGAATATACCTTCGTGTATGGCATCGTACCGCCTGCACTAACCAGTGCTCAACAAACTACGCTGGCAGCAGCAGGCGTGAACTGGATAGGTACAGGAGCACAAGGGCAGATCAGCAACACGCTGATTCAAACTGGCGAAACAATGGATTTGAAGCCCTTTAACTATTGGTATTCTACGGATTGGGTTGCCATCAATGTAGCCATTGCTTTATCCGCAGCAATAATTAATGGCAGCAATACTCCGCAAAATCCTTTGTACTACAATCAAGCGGGGATTAACGCCCTGCAAAAAGTAGCGCAAGCCTTGGTTAACAGCGGCATATCCTTTGGGCTTATTCTATCTCCGGCTACAGTAAACGCGATTTCTTTTGTACTCTATATCGCGCAACATCCAAGTGATTATGCAGCAGGAGCATACAATGGGTTGAGTGTTACTTTTGTGCCGCTGAGAGGCTTTACTGAAGTGACTATCTACTTAACCGCTTCCAACATTCCAGTTTAAGGAGCATGAATAATGGCTAATCCACAAGTCGTACAGGGCACACTAAATAGACTGCTTGCAAGTGTAGTCTATTCAGATTTTGCTGCTCTAAATATAACCTCTCCTTATCTGGCTAAAGAAGCGATTAGCTTGGGCTTTGAAGGGGACACCTCGCTGTTGCTGGGAACCTTGACCGGAGCTATAACCAGTCCTGCGCCGTATATTTTTGCAAATGTGACAATGCACTTGCTTCGCACTCAGGCATTGGGCGACGCATATAAGGCGCAAATCGAAACCAATACGACTCTGGGCTCTGTAACAATCTACCCGGATACTACAGCTTTAGCTCCGTTCCAGTTGAATACTTGCGTACTTTCAAGTATTCAGGAAGTAGCTTTTGATGGTACGCAAGCGGGCTTAATTGTTCGTCTGCGCGGTGTCTACTCTATCAACTCAACCATGTTCAATGCCGCATAAAGGATAAAAAGTGAAAATTGACCGAAATCTGAATCTTGTGATGCAGGTTCAGACGGCTAAGAATGGAACGATCCATATACATTCAGTTTCAATTAGCCGATCTGTTTTTGAGCAGTTTTACTTGGAACTTGGAAAAGTATTTAGCCAATGCTTTGATAGCGTGAATCAGGCGCATTTGGTTCTGTCCGCGCCGCAGTTAGCTTATCCGGCGCTGAAGTCCATAGCTACCAAGGCGGGTAATTGGGAAGGCGCTGGCAGCGTTAAATTCGGCCTAATCAATGAAATAATCCGGCTAACCAATGTTCTTGTAAGCAGCGAAAAAGGCTGGGAATCAATACCTTTTGGTGTTGCGGTTAAACAAGGCATTTTAGACGAGGATGACGAGGCTGAAATCCTTAGCAGTCTTGTTTTTTTTATAGCAATCTCCAAGGTTGCTCCGAAGGATTTGAAAAATTCTTTCTTGGAGATGGCGGGGGCATTAAGAAATTGGGTACTTACATCCTTGGATGCTACGGCATACATGAATGGTTTGCCGATATCGACCAAAAAAGAGCCTACTGGAAGGAAGGCAAAGGACTCGTCGGTGATCTCCTAGATTCTCTCAGCAATGAATGGTTTTCCGAATTCATAAAAGAGAATGGGGGAAAATGGGCGGATGCTGAAGAATATAGAAACCGGCACTTAATAAAGGCCCTTAATAACAGGTCGTTTTTTTAATTTGATAAAGGTAAATCATGGCCGTCAAATCAGTTATAGAAATAGACCTGTTAGACGAGAAATTTCAGGCGTTCAATACCCAGATGCTCGCTCTGCAAGCTATCCTTGCAGCCATGCCGGAGCAATGGAAGAAAGTAGCAAAAGAAATAAGCGAAGCTGAAAAAGCCGAAGCCAAGGTGCTCTCTGAAGAAGAAAAAGCACATCGCGCAAAAACCCGCCAAGAAAAAGACTTTCACAAATTGCTTGATGATAGACGCACCGCGCTTATTAATGTGGCGCGCGTCACGGGGCGTATCGCCAAAGATATGGCGGATACCGCAGTATCGGTTGCCAAATGGCTCACACTTGGCGCAATCGGCAGCGGTTTCGGGTTAGGGGCTCTAGCTTCTGCTGTAAGTTCTGATCGCCGCACCGCGCAAGGACTAGGAATTACTCAAGGGCAACTTCGTTCAGCACAAATTTATGGCGAACGATATTTTGATGCTAATGCTTTGCTTGGTAATTTAGCCGATATTCAAAGCGATATTAGAAAACAACCTATGCTTTCGCGCATTGGTGTCGCCGATAGCAAAGGTAAAAACGCGGCTGAACTTCTCCCTGAAGTTGTTACTCATTTAAGAGAAATATATCAAAAGTATCACGGGCAACGCGCCATCATCGAAGCTACAGGCGCAACACAGATTATGCCTTTTGAAGATATGCGAAGGGTTGGTAATCTGTCAGATAAGGAATTTAAAGGCTTTCTTGAAAACCTTAAAAAAGGTAATGAGGCATTCAAAACCCCAGACGCGCTCGACGAGGCATGGCAGACATTTAAACAAAACTTACAGACTGCTGGCAAAGGAATAGAACTCACCCTTATAAAAGGGTTAAATGCTTTGACAGGGCCGTTAGGTGAATTAGCTACAGCGATTAGCGAAGCTATAGGGTCTTTTATTGAAAATCCGCACTTGAAGGAATGGATACATGACTTTGGTGAAGGTATTAAAACTTTTGCCGCGTATTTAAAAAGCGATGAATTTAATAAGGACATTAGCACTTTCGTTGATGGCATAGGAAAATTAGCCAAAGCGGTTACGGATGTGCTGCGCTGGTTTGGGGTTTTGCCAGCATTAACCCAAGACAACTTAGCACCACCTGACGCTAACAAACCTAAACCCGGTTTAACGCCCCCTAATAAGGAAAACGTCGATAAATTTTTGACGCGGCCTATCACAGAAAAAGAAAAGGCGAGCGTTGGCTCATCTTATCATTGGTACACACCTACTCAAGCAGAGGGAAAGGCAGGCATAGCAGAGCGCGACAGAAGTGTATTAAAATATCTGGAAGGGCAGGGCTATAAGACTATACCAGCGCTATCTATTTTAGCGTCTTTAAAGGCCGAAAGCGGAGTAGCACTAGACCCTTTTGCTGTAGGAGATAAGAACGCTAAAGGCGGCCCCTCTCTGGGGATAGCACAATGGCGTCCTGTTGGGCAACAAGAGTTCAAAAAAATGTATGGGCATAGTATGGTAGGTAGTCTTTTAGACCGCAATGAACCCAACATAGACCCAAATCAGCTATTGATGGAGCAAATAGAATTTTTAGTCTATCAGCTTAAAAACGAGAATAAATCGGCTGATCTAAAAATATCTTCAGCTAAAAATATAGCCAGCGGCATAAAAGGAATGCTAATGTTTGAACAGCCAAAGGGGTGGAACGCACCAGATGAAATCAATTTTAAGCTGAGAGAACGCGAAGCTTTTGGGTCTGAACTTCTAAATCGTTATAATTTAGACTCTAATCTGCTATCACGCGATCCTAAAGATAATCCCGCCGCGGGGAAAACATCCTTCATGCAAACGCCGAATGTTAATGTAAGCACTACATTGGACTTTAAAGTGAATGTAGCCACGGGCGCTGATATTATCACGCAGATCAAGGCTATGAATCCAGTAGTAGGGTACGCATAGTGAGTTCATTAGGGCTATCAACTTTCCGGTTGGCGTATGAAATATCGCCTATTATTTTACAAGGCGGATTAGCACAACAAATCCCCGGCAATTTGCTACCCATTACGGTGCTAACGGAAATGTTTGATATACCGGGCATAGAAAGCGGCGCGTTCTTTGCCCATTATAAGCCGCTGCCCGGCAGCACTTTAGCGGATTTTGAAATAGCCAAATATCCTTTTGCCAGCCTTCAGGTAGCAGCTAACGCTGTTATTCAGCAGCCTTTAAAAGTTAGTATGCTCATGGTATGCCCCGCGCAAACTGAAGGTGGTTATATACTAAAACGGTCTATTCTGACCGCTTTGCAAACAGAAATAAACACCCACGTTACAACAGGGGGCTCATTTACTGTGATTACCCCGGCATACACTTACACAAACTGTTTGTTGACTAGCCTCCGCGATGTAAGCAGCCCTAGCGATAAGCAAGTACAGCTTATGTACCAATGGGATTTTGAGCAGCCATTGATTTCTCAAAGCCAAGCCGCGTCCGTTCTGGGCGGAGTAATGAATAGCATTACTAATGGGCTTCCCACTTTTACTACTTTAGGCGCGAGTTGGAGCGGTTAATGGCAACTATTTCTTTCAATCCTTCCGCCAATGCGAATTTTCAATTTAGCCCTGTGCTAGACGGACTAACTTATACTGCCATTTGTACTTGGAATATTTATCGCGGTGGCTATTACATCAACATATATAATTCTTCCCGAGCCTTGGTTATGAGCCGCCCAATCATTGCTTCGCCGGATGACTATAATATTAATTTGGTGTTTGGGTATTTCCGAACTTCTACACTTGTTTACAGAGCCAGCAGTACGGCGTTTGAGATCAATCCATAGTGCGTTATTACAATATAACCATAACACCGCCGCCAGACTTAGAAGGTAATACGCCCTCCGCTTTGATCTATAGCACTATGAATGGAGGCTTTGAAAATACTGGGGCTTTAAAAATAGACTTGGATATTTACCAATCCCCATTTCACCAACCTACGCAAAATGGCACGGTAAAAATATACGGCGTGGATTTTTATGATCTATCACAGGCGACTAATTTAAACCCGGATTATACGCAGACTCCGCCGTTATTATCTTCCATACAAATATCAGTGGGTATGTCCAACGGGCTTCCTTTCTCCGATGCGAGTCAACAAGGGCTTATTATTAATGGCTCTATTCTTCAAGCGTTTGGAAACTGGCAAGGTAATCTCGTTACGCTAGATTTAATAGTTACATCAGCGGCATTTAACCCTAATATTGATGCTAACCTTTCATGGGATTGGCAACAAGGACAAACGATGGAGGATGCTATAAGGATAGCGTTAAATGCTGCTTATCCAAATATCCCAATAGCTTCACCTTTAGGCTCTATTAGTCCTTACCTAGTTTACACAGAAAATCAGGCGGGGAAGTATAACGGGCTATTTCAGTTTAGCGATTATATAAACGAAACAAGTCTACAAGTACTTAACCAGCCTAACTATTATGGAGTGTTTATATCGCCTTCGCCTTTTGGATTTATTTTAGCCGATGGTACAATACCCCCAGACAAAACAACGACTATAAATTATACCGATATTATCGGAAACCTGACTTGGATTAATCTATACACTATTCAAGCCAAGCTGGTAATGCGCTCCGATTTAAATGTAGGGGACAATATTACTTTTCCTTTAACTTCCCCTGTTGTTAATGTAGCTGCCAGCACTTATTCACAGCTACGAAATAACATATCGTTTCAGGGTACATTTAACATTGTTCTAATTCGCCATGTTGGAAGTAGTAGACAATCCGACGGCAATAGCTGGGTTACGGTTGTTGACGCTGTATTTTTGCCACATTAAATTATGAGCCAAGCACAGAAAATACCCTTCCCCTCTTCTCTGAGCCAATTTCTGCAACAGAGAATAGAAGCCAATCAACAGGCGGCGGGGCAGATTTACCCCTGCCATGTAACTAAGGTTAATGGCGCTATAGTGACCGTGAACTTTGATGTGGACGCGGGTCGCAATACCACGCTCCCCGCGGTGACTTGCCCTGTTATTGGAAGCATCTATATTAGGGCTCCTATACAAGTCGGCGATTTTGGTATCTGCATATCTGCCAGTACCCGATTAGGGGGTGTTACAGGGCTCGGTTCTGGGCTCGCGCCCTTGCTAAATCCGAGCAATCTCGGCGGATTAGTATTTGTACCTATTGGAAATTCTAATTGGCTTGAAGTTGATGCCAATGCGGTCATAATAAACGGGCCGAACGGTGTAGTTCTAAGAGACACTGATAGCCAAACTGTTTTTACTTTAACCCCTTCGGGGCTTGATGTTATAGCTCAAACTTCGTTAACATTAGAAGTCGGCAACAATTCAATAGTTATTAATTCAAGCGGCATAACTATTACAGGTAATTTAAGTGTTACTGGAACTATAGTTAGTACAGGTAATGTCACTGCCGGGGCTATAAGTTTGGAAACCCACGAACATAATGTAGTAAATGTGCAAAGCGGCACTTCTACTATCCCGACTTCAGCGCCATTTTAGGGGTTGATATGCGAACATACGGCTTAGATTCTGTAACTGGAAAGTGGACTCTGCTCACGCAGGGCATTGTTACCGGCCCGCCTAACCCCATTACTACGCCTATCAGGGATGTATTGAAAAGCGGGTCTACCATAACAAGCACTCTCTATACGACGATTAGCGCTTTTATAGATTCAGACCCTAATGGCTCACTTGTGAATGTAGCTAGAAACGATGTGCTATTGAATGACAAAATATTTGATGCGAATAATAATTTACTATCAAGTTTTTGGTCAGATTTAACCCAAAATGTAACCATTACAACGCCCCCCTTAACGGTCAATATCGCCCAGCAGATCGGCGGTTCGCAATCTTTTTTCAATAATTGGGGCCTATCCCAAGGCGAAACGGTTATAGTGGACGCAGGGTATATCTGGCTCACCGCGCTTGTTCAGACTTTGAGGCTGACTACGGGCGAGAGCCCTTTTTACGGTAACTATGGAATCCCCGGGCAGGAAGCGGTAATGACGCAGGTAGCCCCTGATGTAGCTCTCAACCGTACTCAGGCGCAATACGCCCCTTTTTTCGCAAGCTTAACCATAGTAAGGCAACAAAATGCCTCTGAACCCACCTACAATGTATATGCTACATTCCAGAATGGGACTAAGATTCAGACAATCGTAGCTACATAGGGAGCATTATGGCGACGTTAACTATTGCCGGGGCCGTCCCCAGCAGCCCGCAGGATTTATTAAACGCTGAAGTAGCAGCGGCTGTGGTGCTCTCGCCGGGGCTTACGACTAATTTACCCGGCTCTTTGATTGAAGATATGGCCTCAACCGCTGCCGGGGCTGTAATCATTCAAGATCAGGCTTATGTGGACTTGGTTAACTCCATTAGCCCCTATACCGCCAACCCTTTTATTCTCTACCAATTAGGCGCGGTTTATGGGGTTACTAAAGGAATCGGCGCTAATACTTCGGTCTATGTAACCTTTTCCACCGTCACTCTGCTTAACCCTACGGGGACACCGGGGTTTGTAGTCCTTGCCGGTTTTGTAGTATCGGACGGTAGCTATCAATACGTTGTGCAAGACGGCGGTATTATAGGCTCGGGGGGCCAAAGTTCGGCATTATTCTGCCTCGCCACGAAAGCCGGGTCTTGGGCAGTACCAGAAGGCACCGTAACGACGATTATTACCTCTGTACCGAGCGGCATTAGCCTCTCCTGTACTAATCTCACGGTAGGCACCGCAGGGGCCACAGCGCAGACTATACAAAGCTATCAGGCTCAAGTAATTCAAGCAGGTCAAGCTGTAGCCCAAGGGATGCCTTCCTTCCTAAAAACACAGCTACAGAATGTGTCCGGGGTGCAAAGTAATCTCGTGTCCATTTCTCAATCGGGGGCTAACTGGCAAATCCTGTGCGGCGGGGGCGGCGATCCCTACCAAATAGCCAATGCTATTTTCACGGGGCTATTCGACATATCTAATGTCATAGGCTCCACGCTCTCCGCTTCTACACTTACCAATGCCTATCCTGCTGTAGTTACCACCAATTTGACGCATGGTTTTACTACCGGGCAGGTTATATACGTTAGCGGGGCCACCGGGCTAACAAGTATTAACAGTACCCCTAACATTGCTATTAGCACAATGACTTGGGCTTCCAGCGTAGTTACTGTAACTACGGCTACCCCACACGGCGTTGCTTCAGGGGCCAAGATTTTAGGGCTGATCGCCGGAGTTACGCCTAATGGATACAATGGCACATTCACCATTACTTCCACGGGTACCAACACTTTCACATATCCATTAGCATCTAATCCCGGCGCTGTAACTATTCAGGGCGCGGTATCCACCGAAGTTCCTTATGTAGCTGTAGTAAACAGCATCAATAGCTTTAGCCTTAATGTGAAAATTGCCTCCTTGTCTTGGGCTACCGGCACGGTTACTGTCACCACCGTGACCCCGATGGGGCTCACAAGCGGAACGGTTACGGGCTCTATCTACGGCGTAACGCCTTCCGCATACAATGTTTCAGGTGTTACTTTCACTTATATATCCGCCAATTCTTTTAGCTATCCTTTAGCATCAAATCCGGGTACTGCTACTGTATTGGGCTATACGCCTTTTGATAGCACCAGTCTTGCATCTTATACCGGAAACGGCGTGATTACGCCTAACCTTAGAAATGTCACGGTATCTATTAATAACTACCCTAATACCTACAATATTTCTTTTATAAATCCGTTGCCCCAATTAGTAGCCATAACGATTTTATGGAATACAATCGCCACCAATTATGTATCCCCCATTTCAGTATCTACAGCCGCTAGTGTGGCAATCTCAAACTACATCAATGGGATTACTGTCGGGCAGCCTATTAATCAATATGAAATGCAAGCCATATTTCAGCAATCTATTGCATCATTAATCCCGATTCAATTTATTTCAGAGATTAATTTCACGGTGGTAATTAGCGGCGTGACCGTAGCCCCTGCCGTAACTACGGGGCTATATTATGGCGATCCGCAATCGTATTTTGTAACTAATTCTTCAAGCATTACGGTAACTCAAGCATAATGTTAGCCACTACGCTGCCTGCTTATCTTTATCAGCAATATAATTCCGACCCAGATTTGGAAGCGTTTTTTACCGCCTATAACAATACCTCTCAAGAATACTTAAATACAATCAATGCGTTGAATTTGCCGGTCTATACTTCCGCATCTATTACCGGGGTTTTATTGGATTGGGTAGGAAACAGCCTTTATGGAATCGCTCGCCCGTATATAACTACGGGTTCATCGAGTATCAGTAAAGGTGTGTACGATACGACTATTTACGATACGATTGATTATAATACTGGAATTATAACAAGTTCACAAATACCAATAGCTTCAATGTTTTGGAGTTTAGGTATTGTCACGGTTACGGTGGGCGCGACTTATAACTTATCCGGGATATCTTCAGGCAATATTCAGGGGGTAACGCCCGCCGGGTATAACGGTGATTTTGCTTTAACTTCTATTGGCCCACACTCCTTTACATACGCTTTGGCAAGCAACCCCGGCGCAGTAACAACGCAAGGATTCATAACTAATGCAGTAGAGCTGGCCTCTGACGATATTTACAAGCGGGTAATAACTTGGAATTTTTATAGGGGGGACGGCTACCAATTCAATATTAATTGGCTAAAAAGGCGGGTTGTTCGCTTTTTATCGGGAATAAACGGCTCTGACCCCTACCAAACAAATATTGATGGCGTTAATGCTTATCAAATAAGCATTATTTTTCCAACACCTTCTTCATATAATGCGACGATTCAGATACTATCAGGGGCAATGGACACATCGCTGGCGGCTACATTACAGTCTTTTGTAAGTTCACAAGTTCTACAACTGCCGTTTCAGTATAATTGGGCTGTAACCTATTAGGAATCGCTATGATTTTAATATTCGCTAATAACGCAACGTCAACGCTATTAAATCCGATCACGGTTACAACCCCTACTACCTGTGTGCTTGCAGCGGGGCAAGGGGCGTTATTCCCAAGCCCGTCATTCGGGACATATTTTGTTATGACGCTCACCAACCCCACATCAGGCGCGAATGAGATTGTCTGGGTTACGGCGCGTTCTGGCGATACCTTAACTATCGCTTCGCGCGGCGTTGAAGGAACTTCGCCTACAACATGGGTAGCGGGGACTGCGGTTAATTGTTTCCCCACCGCAGGAACTCAAGGGCTATTTGTTCAACCCGATCAGCTTCAGGATGGGGCTTGGACTTATGCAGTAGCAGCGGGTACAGCAAACGCGCTAACTGCCTCGGTTCCTTCCACGCTCACGCAGCTTCCAAACGGTTTTCAGCTTATTTTAAGTTCGGCTGCTGCTAATACCGGGGCGGCTACATTAGCCATGACTTTGGGGTCAAATGCCCCATTAATTTATCCTATCGTGAAAGGTAATAACCTTGCACTGGTGGCAAACGACATACCCATTGCCGGGTATCCAATGGAACTGATTTTTGCAACCGCCTTCGGTTCGTCGGGTTCGTTTGTAATGAATAACCCCGCTACTATTTACCCCCCTACTTTTTCCGCCAATCAGTTACAACAGCAATATTATTCTTATGCCACAGCTACAGGCGGCGCGGATACCATCGCGGTTACAATCCCGTCGTCCTTGGTGGCCTTAACAGATGGCTTTCAAGTGTCATTTAAAGCCGCATACGCCAATGCCTCATCTACTCCTACGCTCAATTTAACTCTTGGCTCTATAGCCACAGGGAATATACCAATCAAGAAATGGGCAAACGCTGCGCTCAATGCAGGCGATATTTCAGGTGCAGGCTATATCTGCCAGATGGTATATAGCACTTCAGGCAGCGGCGGGTGGATATTTATAAATCCGGTTATCCCTGTAGCTACTTCTCCGGTTACATCGTTCTCTGCTGGCACCACGGGGCTTACCCCGAATATAGCAACCACCGGGCCGATCACGCTCGCAGGCGTATTATTGCCAGCCAGCGGCGGCACCGGCTCGTCTACTACGCCTATTAACGGAGCTATACCCATCGGCAATGGCTCCACATATACCAGCACCACATTAACAGCGGGGGCAGGCATCACCATTACTAATGGCTCTGGCGCTATAACAATTGGCAATACTGGTATTTCAGCTTACCCCGGCGCAGGAATCGCGGTGTCCGCTGGCACGGGGGGGCCGTGGGGGGCTTCTTTAGGCACTACGGGCTCGGGCTCCGTTGTTCTGAGTGTTGGCGCAGCACTTATAACCCCCAACTTGGGCACTCCAAGTTCAGGCGTTCTATCCGGCTGCACTAATGTTAATTTAGGGCCTTCAGGCTACCCCTCTGGGGTTTTAGGCATACTTAATGGCGGTACTAATTCAAATGCTGCGGTTACGCAAGGCGGCGTTGCGTATGGTACAAGTTCTGCTTTCGCATTTACTGCGGCAGGCACAGCAGGGCAAGTTTTACAATCAAATGGTTTAGGTGTGCCTAGCTGGTTGAATCAATCTTTAATGTCTGTTGGCTATGCTACTAACGCTATTAATCTGACAGGTTCAGGCACCGTATCTGGCACAACAACAGGCGTCACAAAAGCTTATGGAACCAACGATTTAACGCTTGCTACTACGGCTTTTGTATATACAGAGCTTACGACTTATGTACCCTCTCCTATAGTTTCCGGCGGCTCTTGGCATTCGGGGGGAATAGCATTAGCAACATCGTATACAAATTCTTATGGGTATCCAATCCATGTAAGCGCGTGGTGTGTACCGCAGTCTAATGCGATTATTGAGTTATCTTCTAACGGGGTAGTAATAGATCATCTAGCGACTAGTTTAAGCGGGATTACCCCCCGCGTTTCGGGATATATCCCTGCGCTTGCAACATGGGTTGTGAGTGCCCCCGGTTGCACACTAGCTGGATCGGCTATCTGCTATTAATTTAACTAAGGAACTGCTATGACATATAACTACGGAAGCCCAATTAAAGGAACTCTTACAGCAGCAACTGCTATTGTAGCTCTGCCTAATGTAATGAGTCCTTCAACGATTGTATTTAGATCCGCTACAAGCCCCACCATTCAGTTTTCGCTGGATGGTACTAATTTCTATCCGGCGGTTACTCCTACAGGGTCAATGACCGGACAAATTTACTTTGTGCTGACTTTCCCCGTAGCGGCTTTGAAATTTACGGGCGCAATTAACGATACTTACGGAATTCTGTAACATGTCCATATTACTTTTTCAAAATCAGGCGCAGACAACTTTAGCGCTATCTGTTATCAACACAGATACTATTATCTATGTTGCTGCGGGCACGGGCGTATATTTCCCCGCCCCCGGCGCAGGCGAAGCGTTACCGTTGACGATTGTTAAGTCAACCAATAGCCTGATTGTTGAAATTGTATACTGCACCAATATCACCGGCGATGCGCTCACTGTCATGCGCGGGCAGGAAGGTACTATAGCTCAGGCATGGGCTCGGGGGGACTTTGTAACTAATTTAATGACCGCCGGGACTGCGAGCACTTTTATACAAGTTCCACAGTTACTAACTGGAACGCTCTCTGCACATCTTAATAATACGCGCTCTACTACAGGGCAAGTAGATACTGCACCTGTAAATCCAACTGATATTGTTAATAAGAATTATGTTGATAATCTTGTTATCGGCTTTACGCCCAAACCTGAATGCCAATGCGCTACCACCCCTGCGGATGGAAACCAAAGCTTATCCGGGTTGCCTATCATTGATGGTTACCAAACGCTCGTAAATGACCGCGTTCTAATAAAGAACCAGAGCAATGCAAACTATAACGGCATCTATGTAGCGGCAGCGGGTGCATGGGCTCGTTCGGCGGATATGGATATATGGGCCGATGTGCCCGGCGCATTTACCTTTATCCTTAATGGCAATGTCAACATCAACACGGGCTGGGTTTCTATCGCCCCTGAAGTGGGATTTATAGACCATACACCTATTGTATTTACTATTCTGACAGGTGTAGGTACTTCAGGTTATTCGGGTTTTTCCGGTTATAGCGGAAGCTCCGGCTATTCAGGATATAGTGGATTCAGCGGCTATAGGGGGTTAAGTGGATACAGTGGATGGTCGGGTATATCCGGCTATTCTGGCATTAGCGGTTATAGCGGATCGGGCATATCCGGCTATTCAGGTTTCTCCGGCTATAGTGGATTTGGACTTTCCGGCTATTCTGGCTTATCAGGATATTCCGGTATTAGCGGTTACAGCGGTTCAGGAATATCTGGCTATAGTGGGTTAAGTGGATATAGTGGACGGTCTGGTATATCCGGCTATTCCGGCATTAGCGGTTATAGCGGCAGCGGTATCAGTGGTTACAGTGGGGCTGGGCTATCTGGCTATAGTGGCATTTCAGGATACAGTGGCATTTCAGGATACAGTGGTATTTCAGGTTATAGCGGTTACTCAGGCATCAGCGGCTATAGCGGTTATTCAGGCATCAGCGGCTATAGCGGTAGCGGTATTAGTGGCTATAGCGGTTCTGGCATAAGCGGATATAGTGGTTCCGGTATTAGTGGTTATTCCGGCGTTAGCGGATATAGCGGTTTCTCAGGCATTAGTGGTTATAGTGGCTTCTCAGGT
>Ga0007876_1000195_pt1 | contig 25372 bp, 38 predicted proteins | sample CryBogCBH24Aug09_FD_70958 | JGI IMG/M metagenome (GOLD analysis project Ga0007876, IMG submission 70958) | Freshwater microbial communities from Crystal Bog, Wisconsin, USA - CBH24Aug09 | ecosystem: Environmental > Aquatic > Freshwater > Lake | place: Crystal Bog, Wisconsin, USA | collected...
TGAACCAGCTATTCCTGTGGTATATAAAGATTATGTACCATTTGGTTTTTTCAAAGACTTAAAAGGTATTATCAATTCAAAATTATTCTATCCTGTATTTGTTACCGGTCTTTCTGGTAACGGTAAAACATTAATGGTTGAACAAGTATGTGCTGAATTGAACCGTGAATGTATCCGTGTTAATATCTCAATCGAAACAGATGAATCAGACTTACTTGGCGGTCCTACTTTAGTAAACGGTAATGTGGTTAATCGTGACGGTCCAGTTTTGACTGCTATGAAACGTGGTGCTGTATTACTCATTGACGAAGTAGACCGTGGTTCAAATAAACTTATGTGTTTACAAGGCATTTTAGAAGGCAAACCATATTACAATAAAAAATCTGGTGAAGTAGTTTTACCTAAAGATGGCTTTACTATCATCGCTACTGCTAATACAAAAGGTCGTGGTTCAGATGAAGGTAAGTATCTATCACAAATTCTTGATGACGCTTTCTTGGAAAGATTCCCAATTACAGTTGAACAAGAATATCCTGATGTTAAAACAGAAAAGAAAATCTTAACACCTTTAATCAAAGATTCAGAATTTGTGGACAATCTATGCCAATGGGCAGATGTGGTTCGCCAATCATTTGACCAAGGTGCTACAGACGAAATCATTTCAACCCGTAGATTGGTTCATATCGCTAAGGCTTATGAAATCTTTAACGATAGAATGAAAGCAATAACATTATGTGTGAACCGCTTTGATGAGGAAACTAAAAATGCTTTCCTTGACTTGTATGCTAAAGTTGATGCTAAAGTAGAATCACCATTGAATGCTGAAGCACCAAAATCTGATGTAATCGGTGAGGAAACTCTATAATGTTTTTCCTTATCGGTTTTATCGTATTGCTATTGATTGCAGCTTATATTGATTGTGATTATTTCAATGACAAGCGATAGCATTAAAGAGTTAATTAGACGCAGGAGAGGACAGATGTTGCTTCACTCCTGCCTTTATTATGAATTGGATTCTCCTGTAATATCAGACCATCAATGGCAAGATTGGGCTAATGAGTTAGAGAAATTACAGAATGATAATCCAGATTGCAAGAAGATAGGTTACTTTGATTGGGAGTTTAGAGATTGGTCTGGTACAACAGGCGCACACCTTAATCACCGACACCCTGTCATCTATGCAAAAGCAAAAAGATTAATTGAATTGGAGAAAATGTATGGCAAAAAGTAAAGAACCGTTTGATATGTATGATTTAGAACAAAACATTTTAAAATGTTGGAATCTGGTCGATGAAGTTGAAGAGCTTGCCAATAATTTACATGATGGTGAAATCAATGAAGACCAAGCAATAACAACATTGTATGCTTTGAGCACATCATATCGAATAAGATTTGAAAAGTTGTTCAGTAAGTATGAACAAGGTTGTAAAGAATGGTTAGCATCTGATTGGAAACCATTTGAAGGTATGAAACCAACTGATTTTGTAAAAAAAGGTGATGTAAACAATTATGATTCTCCTTATGTCCCAACAGGATTAGAATCACCTAAAGAACTTAAAGAAATTCTTAAACAACAAAAGAAAGATAAAAAATGATTATTAAATTAACCAATGCAGCACCAGAACACAAAGGCAAAATTCTTTTGGTCAATGTGAATCACATTCTAACCGTGTTTGAAACTGATGTTGTGGTTGGCACAAAGAAAGTTGAAACCGTAACCAACATCTATTCAACAACACAACAAGGTTGGATGGTTAAAGAACCAATTGCAACCGTTCATAAACTAATTGCAGCAGCATATAAGAAAGCACAATAATGAAATATATCGCTAAACCGAACCTGAATAATAATAATGGTAGAAAAGAATTTGATGATGCTTACCAAGCGGTAAAGTATCTCAATGAAACACTAACGGACAAGGGTGTGGACGCAAAATTTGAGTATACATTTGTTCTTCCAAGCACTTCCAAGACACAATTAAAGCATGCCGTAGATGAATATGTCGGTATTGGTAAATTAATCGTCCTAGACGATTCCACGAGCTAAAATAGTGCTTGACTTTTGGTCCAGATGTGTTATAATGGTATGTTAAAGTGAGGAAATTATGGAAAATATTGATATAGAAAGTTTAATTTATTATGATGATGTGGTAAAATGTTTTATGTTACCACTTCAAAATAAAATAATCCCATTGTGTGCTGATGGTATTTACGAAGCAGTTATTGAAGCAAAAATGATAACCAATAATGGTTACTCAAGAAATTATTAGGAGAATATTATGGAAGTAATCAAAATTAAATTTTTACCGTTATTAGCAGCATTGATTGGATTTATTTTAATCTTTTTAGCTGATTGGCGTATAGGCTTAGGTGCTTTATTATTAGCAGTATCGGTTTTTGTATCAGCAATGGAAGATGAAGATGCTGAATAATTTAACAGATGAACAATTGAATACTATTTCAATTGATATCGATACCTTTATAGCTGATATGATTGATAAACATGAGATTGATAATGCTTTAAATGTTATTGCTATCATTACAGCAAGAATAGTTATGTTTGCTGAAGCTGCAGGTTGTGAAAAAGAAGCATCAATGCTTTTATCTAAAGCAATTGAAACTATTCAATCATTACCTGATATCAGAAAACAAAAACCTCATCTTCATGTGGTGCACTAATGAATAATGCCTTTATGCGCAAGATAGTATCAGACGAGTTAAGGGAAACTTTAATCTTTGGTGGTATTGTAGATAATTATCATTGTAAAACTAAAGAAGTTGATAGCAAAGGTAAAACTAGATATCGATTTGAAACAATGATTGGTGATATTTTGGTCTATGGCCCAAAATCGATATATATTATGGGTAATAAGTTTGATTCTTTGGCAAAAGCAAAACAAGAAGTTTGCCGTCATGTAAGTTGGAAAAGGTTATTCTATGAAAGTTAAAAAATTAATTAGAAAAATGTATCGTGCTTGTGTTAGACACAATACCAAAAAAGAAAAAAAACTTTGGTTCAAAATCTTGCGTAAAAGTTTACAGCATAAACATACAGAATTGGTTAAATAATGCTTTCTTTTTATCGTTATCTACAGGCGAAAAAACATCTTGCGCTTCAAAATGAAACCATTAGAATGTATGCTGATGATTATACAAGAGGCACAATGAATGATATGCTTCAAGCACAAAAAGAAATGATTGAATTTGAAGTTGAATATTATCGTATGAAGTCGGTAAGATTGGGTTATATTGTATTGACATTATCTATTATTGGTGTTATACTGTATGGTTCATATAAGTATGGAGTATTATAATGGTAACAACAGTTAAAAATGTATCAAGATGGATTGCATCGAACTTGTTAATTATTGGAATATTTCTTGCAATTATTCTTTTAAATATAGCTTATTATTTAATACCTAAAGGTGGTTTCAATGGCACCTTTGAAAAAGGTATTCAAAATCATTTAGTATGGTCGGTCAATAATGAATGTTATTTTGTCAAGCCACTAAATACAACAGATGTTTTATTGGTCAGGTTATCTGATTGTGATAAAACAGAAACAAGAGGAAGATAATGGGTTCAAATTATAATATGTCAAAATCTACCAAAAGGTTACTATCAAGTCTTAAAGGTGAGAAAAGAGCAATTTGGAAAAAGATGATGATGTCAGCTGAGATGTCAGCAGCAAAAATGAAATTCGTTAAACTTAAAGATATTATTAAACCTGAAGGAGAGTAAAATGGCGTTATTTATTGAAGTAGAATCAGTTGAGAAAAATTGTAAAGTAATTTTAAATTTAGATGAAGTGATTGAGATTGCTCCACTCCGTGATGGTGGTTGTGCATTATTCATTTCTGATTCAGCTGCTGTAGGCGGCAAAACATCAATCAAGGTCAGAGATTCTTACGACCAATTCAAACAATTCGCAATGCAAACTGTATCATCAGAAGATATTGCAAAGAGAATTAAGAGTTTAAAAGCACAAGCAGGCACATTGGAATAAACTAAATAATAAGGTAAATTAACTCATACCTTAGGAATTTAAATGCTTATTCTCGTTCTTGATCCACCAGCATTAACTTTAGACTGGTGCTTACGCTGTGTTGCTGCCGGACACACAGTCAAATTGTATACCAAAGGCTCAAGGTCTTCCCATATAGGTGAAGGCCTTGTAGACAAGATTACCAATTGGCGCAAGTATATGGATGTTGCCGATTTGATATTCTCATCAGATAACCTCGAAATGATGGATGAAATTGATGAGTATATTAAGAAAGGTTATCCTATATTTGGACCAGGTAAACGAGCAGCTAAACTAGAATTAGACCGTATGTATGGTCAAAAAGTAATTGAAGACTTTGGTGGTAAAGTTATACCATCACACCCATTCAGTAATTATGATGCAGCCATTCAATTCGTAAAAGAACATGGTGGTCGTTGGGTTTCTAAACCAATAGGTGAAGAAGAAGACAAGACATTATCATATGTTGCCAAAGATGAGGCAGATATGATTGGTTTCTTAATGAAACATAAAGAAAAAGGTGGCGGTACCGGTAAGTTTATTCTACAAGAATTTAGACCTGGTATTGAACTATGTGTGACTGGTATATTTGGCCCAGCAGGTTGGATGCCATTCTTTGCAGAAGGTTTTGAACATAAGAAACATATGAACAAAGACCTTGGTGTAAACACAGGAGAGATGGGAACAGTTATCCGTTACACCAAACAATCTAAACTAGCAGATATGCTACTCAAACCAATGGCAGACACCTTACACAAGATTGGTTATGTTGGTATGCTAGATATGAATTGTATCATTGATGAGAAAGATGGTACACCATGGCCAATGGAATGGACAGCAAGACCTGGATATCCTATGTGGAATATTCAACAACCTTTACATAAAGGTGACCCAGCAGAATGGATTTTAGATTGTGTTAAAGGTAAAAACACATTAGAAGTGGATTTTAAAACTTGTGTTGGTGTTGTAATGGCAAATTCAGATTTCCCACACAACAAAAACGAAGAAGAATCATACCTAGACTTCCCTGTTTTAACAGAGAAAGCAGAAGGTGATGATTATAAATTTATTCATCCTTGTGAAGTGAAACTATCAAAGACAGTTAAAATGGTCGATGGTGTGTTAGATGAAGAAGCCTATGAATGGGGAACAGCAGGTAGTTATATTGTTGTTTGCACAGGAGTAGGTGATACAGTATCAGAGGCAAAAGATAAAGCTTATGATATTGTCGATAAAGTTAAGTTTGGTAACGATGAACATCATAGAACCGATATCGGTGATAAATGTGATGATGCATTGAAAAAATTACACAAACTTGGTTATTGTAAAGATTGGAAATATTAATTAATTAAGGAGAAAATTATGGCAGATGATATTCAACAAGCAACACCTGAAGTGACAGCAACACCAGCACCTGAAGCTACACCAGCACCAGCTGCACCAGAAGCACCAGCATTTCATGCAGGACTATCTAATGTTTCTAATGATATTGTTGGTTATATTAATAATGAATTAGTAAAACATAAAGAATTGCTTACCATCGTTAATGCTCTCAAAAAGAATGTTAATACATTACAAGGTGAATTAAACACAGCAGGAGATAAATTACTTGCTGAAGAAAGAACACTTTGGGAAAAGATTAAACATATTTTTGCTAGAAAATAAACTTGACATAACAGCAGTATTGTGTTATCCTTTACATTATGAATATATTTTACCTAGATAAAGACGAAACCGTTTGTGCGCAAATGCACAACGATAAACATTGTATAAAAATGATTTTAGAATATTCCCAGCTTTTATCCACGGCCCACCGTGTATTAGATGGCCAAGAAGTAACTGTAAAATCAAAAACTAATCGTAATGTTAAGCGTTGGATTCTATCTGATGACCGTGAAACTATTTTGTATTCAGCAACACACATCAACCATCCATCCGCTATCTGGTGTCGCCATAGTAATTCAAACTATATCTGGTTAAGTAAACTACTCAAAGAACTATGTAAAGAATATACCTATCGTTATGGTAAAGTCCATAAGTGTGAACAGATAGGACTAGTTGATAAGTTATTTTGGAACACACCAAAGAATATACCTAATGCTAACTTTACCGAACCAACACCAGCTATGCCTGATGCGGTGAAGATAGCAGGAAATTCTTTGGCGTCCTACAGAAATTACTATATAAACAATAAAACACATCTTGCTTCATGGCAAGGAAAAATTAATTCTAGACCAATTCCGGAGTGGTATAATGCCCAACTATGAGTTTAAGAATACAGAAACAGATGAGATATTTGAAAAGAAAATGTCTTATACAGAATTAGACCAATACTTAATTGATAATCCTACACACATTAGGCATCATTCAGGCACACCTATTCTATCTGACGGTATGAGATTAAATACACCTGGCACAGGTAAGGCTGATTCTACATTTGAGAAGTATGTTATTGGTAGAATGAAAGAACAAGTTGGTCAAAACACAATCAAAGATGGTCACAAAACAAAAGCACCTAGAGAATGGTAACATTTAATTATTGTCCGCCAAAAGTATTACCCAATTTAGAATCTGAAACCACATCTAAAGGTAGATTTTATATCTCACCTAATGGTCAGAAGTTACCATCAATCACAACTGTATTAGGTGCTTTAAAGAAAGAATCTATACAGAGATGGCGTGATAGGGTTGGTCATGATGTTGCTAATGCTATATCAAAGAAAGCATCTAATCGTGGTACCAATGTTCATACACTATGCGAGAGATATCTTAATAATGAACCATTAGGTGAAATTATGCCTGATGCTCAAGAAATGTTTTTATCTATTAAGCCATATCTCAATCGTATAGATAACATTAGATATCAAGAACAGGCATTATGGTCAGAGAAGTTAGGTGTAGCAGGTCGTGTTGATTGTATTGCTGACTTTGAATTAGATTTATCAGTCATTGACTTTAAAACATCTAAACGAGTTAAAGATTTAGAAGAAATTCAAGATTACTTTTGGCAAACAGCAGCATATGCCTTAATGTATGAAGAATTGATAGGTGAACCAATAAATAATTTGGTCATTATCATGGCAGTAGAAAATGGTGGACCTTTTATCTACAAGCAAAAAACGGAAGACTATATAGAAGGTCTTGTGAAGGCAATTAATTTTTATAAAGGAAAAATATGAAAAAGTTATTATTCGTAGCATTATTATCAGCAGGCATTGCTCACGCTGATATTTTACCAAATGCAAAAGTAACACCAGGTAAACCTGATCCAAAATTAACAGCAGCAGTTATTTGTGCTAAAGGATTTACAACAACTACAGTTAGAAATGTAACCGAAGCAACAAAGAAACAAGTATATGCTAATTATAATGTAAAAAATCATGAAGGCTATTGCTCAGGTAAAGAAGGTTGTGAAGTTGACCATCTTATCTCATTAGAACTTGGTGGTTCAAATGATGTTGCTAATTTATGGCCTCAACCATTTGATGGTGATAAAAATGCTCATCAAAAAGATAAATTAGAAAATCAATTACACGCTTTAATGTGTGCTGGTAAAATATCACAAGCAGATGCACAAAAAGCAATTTCAACAAACTGGATTGATGCATATAAAAAATATGTAGATCCAAAGGCTAAGTAATATGGCAACACCAAATAAACCACAAAAACCTGCACCAACCATACCTTCTAAAACTGGTGTACCACCTAAAAATTAAGGTTGACAAACTTGAGAAAGTGTTATATAATGGTTCATAATAAAAAAGGAGAAATGGTATGAAAAAGTTAGCATTAGCATTAATGATTGCTTTCGGTTTCGCTACTTTCGCTTCTTTAGCAGCTGATAAAGCTCCTGCTAAACCTGCAAAAGCACCCGCGGTTAAATCTGCTGCAAAACCTGCACCAAAAGCTGCAAAGTAATATAAATAAAGATATAAGGTTTGGGAGAACCTATAAAATCTCCCATTTTTTTACACACACACAAAAGGAGAAATACTATGAGCATGACCCCGTATGAAATTCGTCTTGAGCTATTAAAAATGGCAAAAGATATGTTGTTAGATGACTTTCACTCACAAAAGGATATCTTACAACAACAATGGCAAACTGAAGTTGCGGCGGCACAAATTGCCGGCACAACATCACCAAATCATCCAGATTTGCCTAATTTTCCAACCGAAGATGCAATTATTAAAAAAGCAGAAGTGCTTAATAATTTCGTTTCACAAACTCCACAACCTGAAGTAAAAATCAAAAAGTAAAATCGTAATTGGAGATTATCTTGGCGCCTGTTTTAATGGGCGCCAACATTATTCAAAAAGGAGAAATATCTTGAGAAAGAATAATTCAGTAGTATCAGCAGTAGTAATAGTATTATGTTTATCAATATTCATGTATACTATGCCAAGTTTTAGTAAATCAGTAAGTAGAGAAATACAATCAATTCAAGTTGAAAGTGAATACACTAAAGAAATGGATTGCCTTGCTAAAAACATTTATTATGAGGCAGGCCATGAATCGTTTGAAGGTAAGTTAGCAGTTGCTCAAGTGACGCTAAACCGAACCAAAGAACCTGAATTCCCTAGTAGCATCTGTGGTGTTGTTTATCAAAAGAAAACAACCTATGGTGAAACTGTATGTCAATTTACATGGACATGCTTTAAAGTAAATACTAAATTAGATGAATATACATGGCAAGAAGCGAAGTATATTGCTCATATAGCCTTGACAAAGCCAACATCACATGATATGATTAAAAAATCAAATGCTTTGTTTTATCATGCTGACTATGTTAATCCACATTGGAATAAACATGGCATTATTACAAAGATTGGCCATCACATATTTTATGCAAGTATATAATGATAGAATTTGAAATTAAACCATACGCAGGCGAATACCTAAAAGTTTTAAGAACAGAGTTTAATTCGCCTGACTCTGGTTTACCACCAAGAAATACTAAAGGTTTTAGTATACATGAAAGTGAATTAGATACATTAATTATGAAGTTGAGAGAATATGCCGACAAAAGATGAGATAAAAGAATTTAGTTTTATGATTGAGAAGTTTGCATCAGAAAAAAATCTAACAGTTATGGATGCTATCTGTCATTACTGTAAAGAAAATCAATTAGAAGTTGAAATGGCTGCAACACTCATTTCACCACCACTCAAAGCAAAAATTAAAGCAGAAGCAGAAGATTTAAACTTATTAAAGAAAACCGCTAGATTACCAATATGAACGATGGCACCGGCTTTGCAGCCTATGCTCTATATAATGCATTGAAGTTGCACTTTACATCAAACTCCTATGATTATTTTAAATATCATGGTAAGACTAGTGTTAGCAAAAATACTTTCTCTACCAAAAAAGAAAGATTTTCTTTCTATAAGTTATCTAGAAAATACTCAATAGAAGAATTGAAAAACTTTTATGTTTCTAATTTTATAGTAGGTAAAGGTAATTGGGCTAGAGAACTGCTTACACCTGAAGCAGAAGACAATTATAAAAGATGGCAAAAGATTACTCAAAGCTTGACATATACCTTTGAGAATGATATAATGTTATTGTTGGATAAAGTAAAAACACCTAATGAACTTCTTTCTGTGTCATCTGGTGATTATCCAATGTTGCTTAAGGCAACAATGCAGGAAGACATTTCATTGGAAACTTTGGTTATATTAAATGATATTATGAAATTCTTTGTTATGTGGAATGAAAAAATTGAAGATGATATAATATGGCCAAACTTCCGTATGAAGTGTGAGAAGTATTCACCGTTTCTATCTTATGATAAGAAAAAGTTTAAAACTATTCTGAAAGATAAGATTGGAAGTAGTGATAAATAGAAGTATGGTTATGAGTAGTTTGTGGATAAGAAGTTATATTCCGTTAATATTCCGTTTATATGAAAGGTAATAATATGAGTTTTGCAAATCTAAAACGCCAATCAGGCAATCTTGATAAACTATCAAAAGCTATCGAGGCAATCAATACAAATACAGAAGGTGGTTCAGAAAAGCAAGATAATTTCTGGCGTCCTGAAGTAGATAAAGCAGGCAACGGCATGGCAACAATCCGTTTTCTACCTGCATCAGAAAAAGATGGTGAAGATGCTTTGCCTTGGGTAAAAGTATTCTCACACGGTTTCCAAGGACCAGGTGGTTGGTTCATTGATAACTGTCTTACAACAACAAATCAAAAATGTCCAGTTTGTGAACATAATTCATCACTATGGAACTCTGGCATTGAAGCAAATAAAGATGTGGTTCGTAAACAAAAGCGTAAGTTAAACTATATCGCTAATGTTTATATCGTATCTGATCCTAAACATCCAGAGAATGAAGGCCAAATTAAGTTATTCAGATTTGGTAAAAAAATCTTTGATAAGATTACAGAGGCTATGAATCCTGCCTTTGAAGATGAAACAGCAATTAATCCTTTTGATTTATGGAAAGGTGCTAACTTTAAACTCAAGATTCGTAAAGTAGATGGTTTCCAAAACTATGATAAATCAGAATTTGATTCAGCATCACCGTTATCAGATAATGATGAGAAGTTAGAAACAATCTGGAAATCAGAATATTCTTTACAAGATTTAGTAAAAGAATCTGAATTCAAATCTTATGATGCATTGAAAACTAGGTTAGATAAGGTGTTAGGTCTTAATGGTGAAACAGTTGCAGTTAAAACAACCGTTGAACAAATTAAAGAACAAGTTAAATCTACACCAGCACCATCTATTGAACCAGATATTTCAGATGATGATGATATGAAGTATTTTGAGAACTTAGCAATGGAAGATTAAAACATTCCCTTAAAGAAGGAAAGTTTTAGAAGGAGGCTTCGGCCTCCTTTTTTTTATACTGCTCGAGTGTTCATTCGTAACACTCTCATAAACGCTGAGTCATCATTACGCACTGAAAAATTACCAGTCATAACATCTGGAGGATCAATATCCATTCCTTTTGAAGATGTATTATTAATAATAGTAGGTGTTGAAGAACCTGATGATTGTAATTGAGCATCATTATTTTCTTTTGTTGCAGCCGTCATTTTAGAACCTAAAGAACTTGGCGATGCAGTTGGTGTAGCCGTTGGTGCCGATGTAGGTGAAGCAGTTGCACTTGCGCCAGCAGCACCAACAGAACCAACGGATCCCGCTGAACCTGGTGCTCCGGCGGCACCTGGTGAACCAGCGGCTCCTGCTGATCCTGGTGCACCACTTGAAGATGATCCAGCTGCTCCTGCGGAACCTGGAGCACCTGCAGAACTTGCTGAAGGTGAAGCACCTGGAGCTCCAGATGTACCAGAACTTCCGTCTGAACCTGCAGCTCCGGCCATACCAGAACTTCCGTTTGAGCCTGATGCACCATTTGCGCCTGAATTTGTTGGTGATGCTGATGGTGTTTCACCGCCTGATGCAGAAGATTGTTTTGTTGCTGTATCACCTGATGCTACTTCTTTTGGTATATCTTTTTTTACATCATCAGCTTTCTTGTCAGCACCTTTGAATTTATTCCATAACCATTTACCTAGTTTAAATAATGCAACTACGGCAATAACAGCAGCTATAACAGCAAGTATTGGTACAAATAATTCAGCAAGACCAGCTAATAATGGTGCAATCATTGAAATAAATGCACCAATACCTTCAAATATCTCAAACATTTTACCTAAACCAGAGATAAGTTTTTCCATGAATCCTTGTTTTGCTTCTTTAACTTTATCTCCAATTTTTTCAGCTAAACCTTTACCATCACCTCTACTTTTAATTGCTTCAATTAATTCTTTGTGTCTTTTTTCTTGAGTATTTTTTCTTTCTTGTTCAAAGTCTTTCATTAACTCATCTTGAGTTTTTTTATCATCAAAATTCTTTTTAAGTAATTCATAAAGTTTTACAATAATAGTATCTGCTGAACCTTTCATAGTTTTGGTGTCAGACATATTTTCGGTAGTAGCATTACTTTTTCCTGCTGATGGAACTTTAGTAGCAGTAGGTTCAGATTCAGGTTCCTTACTTTTCTTTTTCTTTGCTTTCTCGTCTTCTAACTTATTTGGTATTTTTGTATCAGAAAAATATTCAATATCTTCTTTTTTTGCGCCCATTTTTTTGCCAACATACATTGCGCCTGCTTCACCAAACATACCTTTAGCAATATTCATTGGATTAAACTTCTCTCTCATACCAACCGCTTTTGCTTTTGTTTTTTCTGATATGGTAGATTTTAATGATTTACCTAAAGATTGGCCTGATGCTAATTTTTCAGCAACCATTTTAGAGAAACCTTTTTTTCTAATTTCTCCTGCTTTAGCAAATTCAGATTCTTTTCCGGGTTTACCCTTTTCTTGTTTATAGACTTTTTCTGATGCTGGTTCGGTTTCTGTTTTATCAATTTTGCCTAATGAAGCGGCTTCTTTTTTAGAAGCAGCACGACCATAGTTGCCGTTTTTACCAAGCATAAACCAATAACCTTTACCCATAAAGGCTAAAGGATCCCAAACCCAAGTATGTCCATCTAATTTTTTAGTTATAAGGTTATCCATATTGTGCCTGCGTTAATACTGAATTATCGTTTTTTTGTGGAACTACATTAGTTTTTGTTGTGGTGCTCTTTGCTACTGTTGTGTTATTATTATTTACAATAACTGTGTTTTGACCAGATGATGCTTGGTCAGCTTTCATATCTTTATTGGTGGATGAAGCACTTGCTAATTGTGCGCCTGTATTTCTATTGCTTGGTGTTGCATCCGCTGACGATGAACCACCTTTATCTGATGATTGTAACATAGCAACAATATCAGGACCACGTTTACCTACTTGTGTGTACCATTTACTCTTTTCTAATTCACCAGCTGCACCTTGAATGTCACCACCAGATAACTTTTTAGTGAATGTAGGCCATTTTTTATACCAAACTGGACCCATATTAAAAGTCAAATCAATCAATGCGCCTTGTCCTGGCCCCTTAACATTAGAATAACCTGGTATCTTTTCAGCAGCCTTTTTGTGATACTCATAATCTTGGTCAAATAAGTCTTTAACTTCTTCTGCTGAAAATGTTTTATTCCATTCAGATGGTAGAGATTTACCGTCACCAATAAGATGACCAACACCTACTGTCCATAATCCTAAACTATCTTTATAAGGTGCCATACGAACACCTTCATGTCGAACAATCATAGCTTTAACTGGATCACCACCTGCAATTGCTTTTTCTGCTTGAGATGGTGGTAAAGGTTTACCAGCTGGTGCACCAGATGGAGGTCTTGATGGAGGTCTACCTGCGCCAGGCGCTTTTGTAGGTGCAGGTGCACCTTCTCTTGTTGATACTGTTGTTTTTTTCTTCTCCGCTTCTTTTGAATCCAAATCAGCAGAATCACTTTTCATTTTATCAGCATCACTTTTACTCTTATCTATATCTTGGCTTGTTTTATCTACACTTTTTTTTGAATCAGTAAGTAGACCAACTATTCCACCAGTAACAAATCCTATAATTGCTTTTAATAATGTATTACTTTCTTTTTTCTCTTTTTGTTTTTTCTTATCTTCTTTAGATGTAGGCCTTACACCTTTTCCACCTAAAGCTGAAACTAATTCTTCATGTCTTTTTTGTTCATCATTTTCTTGTTGTTTATGGAAATCTTTAGCTAATTCCATTTTCAACTTATCTTCTTCAATTTTAGTTTTAACTAAAGCATATATTAAACCTAAATGTTTTTTGAATACATTTTCTTTTCTAGGCTTTGCTCTTGCTTTTAGTTTTTCGTGTTTGGTGTGTTCTTCAGGTGATAAAAAACTTTTTCCTTTCATAATACCTTTTGCCATATTTTCAGGAGAAAATTTCTTGGTAGTTTTTTCTACAGATTCTTTGGTTTCTTCTGATACTTCAGGTATAGGTGTATTATTTGAAATTGGTGAAGCTTTAATGATATCTTTTTTAGGAACTTCTGCTTTGGATTCAGGTTTAATCTTACCTAATTTTGTAGCATCTTTTTTAGAAGCAGCACGCCCATACTTTCCATTTTTGCCAAGAATGAACCAATATCCTTTACCCATAAAGGCTAAAGGATCCCAAACATAAACTTCTTCGCCTAGTTTTTTGGTTATCATTTGTTAGCAGCGTTTCGTTGTTTAATCTTTTCGTTTTCTTCTTCAATATGCTGTATTAACATGGTGACATAGATATCACGCTCCCAAGGCAGCATATTCTCTAGCTCTGCCAGGCTATATTTGTGATGCTGAATCAATGAAAAGTTAGTGCGGTAATAATTACTCAAGTTGTCATGACAAAAAACTAACCGAAAAAACTTTCCAGACCCTCCACATCTATGCTGTGGCCAAAACCACACTTCTTACATTTCATAGCAACAGTTTGTTTCATCTTTGGCAAATTAGCAAAGAATTCTTCCAATTTACTAAACTGTTCAGTATTAAGTGATTCGATAAAATCAATCATCTCACCAGGATCTGTTTCTTTAGCGTAATAGAATTGTTCACCATCGTAAACATATTCAATAGAACTAGCAATCATATCAAATGCCATGTCAGCTGAATTTTCAAACTTTGATGCTCGTTTGATTGCTGAGAATTTTGGGTAGTTTAATTTGACAGAAATTTTATCTGTTAATTGAATGACATCTTTTAAATCTTCTTTCATGTCTACTTTAACATCAAAGATATTTAATTTTACATCCATTAAATTACCACATTCTTTATCTTCTACAACATTATTACACTTATATTTGTTTTCTATAATTTCACCAACAGACCTTGCTCGTAATTGCAAGAAGTAGTATTCAATATCAATAATTGGTAATGAATCAATATCTATATTTTCTGATATGGTGCAATTTGTAAGAATTTGTTTTATGTTTTGTTCAATGGTTTCAGAATCAGATGATTCCATTGCCATCAATAAATTCTTTTGTTCTTTTACTAAAAATGGTCTAAAATTAATATGCTTTTTAGATAAAGGCAAATCAATTTGGTAGACCGGCACATCAATTTTTGGCAAAGCCATAATATTATCTCCTAATTAATAATCTATAACCCAAAATTAACACCATTAGGTGGTGGAGGTGGTGGGAAAGGCGCACCTTGTAGTTGTGAAGATATACCAAGAGCTGTATCTGTTGGTAATGATACACCTGCTTGTTGTGGGTATGTATTATAATATGTATATGCAAATACTACCGTTAATTTATGATGGCCATCACTTGACCAATCTAAATCTAATTGATTAATTGCTATAGGATAAGCATCAATACATTCCACTTGGAATGACAATTGATCCGTCACATCATATTGATTGATGTATATTGGTACAGCATAATCGACTTTATATTTAAAATTAAAGTTACTTGTAGGATTAATAAAATCCATCCAGGCATCAAAGAAAGCTTTTTCACTCATGTCATCTGAAACAATAAATGTTAATGTTAAATCATTATATGATGATTGGTTTGGAAACTTCTCAATAGGATTAGAACCAAACTTTTGGTCAATCGTATTAATTGTTCTACCTGGAATTTCTGCCGTTTCACAACGAAATGAAAGTGCTCTAGGCATATTAGAATATTGTGATAGTAAAAACGGAGGTACATTGACCACAACATAGAACTTATTTGGCCTTGATACATCCGACGTGAAGGTAGATAGAAACTCGTTTAAGTTTGATGCCATTTTATTGCTCCTTAATTTCTTTAACTGAATCTTCCCATACTTTTTCAGCTTTAGCTTTCTTGAACTGATGAATAGGTAAGAATGTTGCCACTTCCCACTCATGTGGTTCAACGGCAAGTATTTTAGACTTAACATTACTCATCAAATATTGTTTAATACATGGCCTAAACTCTTTTAGGTGTTTCGTGGCGTTCAAAATATCGTAAGTGATACGAATCCTTGTAATTTCATCTTTATCATTCATGGACGCAAAATCCAAAAGTTTACCTAAAAATGCCACTCTATATCTAATTGGCAAGTAATGTAGGTTCAACCCTAAAAATCCGTCATTGTATTTTTCTAATGCTAATACAAGTGGAAACTTATCATAATATGGTAAATCATCTTTACCTTTTGGGTCATAATAGAAGAAATATAAACGACCCAATTTAAATTGGTTTACTTGTCTGAATTGTTCTCTACTAATAGCAGTAGGTACAGACCTCATATTTCTTAATGTTGCTATCTTATTGGTCAACCATTGTATAGATTGACGAGATAACATTTGTGTTTCAGATGCAGACTTTTCTGCTGATAATTTTGTAAGTAAAGAGGCCATTGTAGTATTTATTCGTTTTCCATTGACTTTTTATTTGATTCGATATATAATCATATGTATGAAAAATATTATAGATAATTATAATCACAATTTAAATTTATTAGAACAAATCTATCGTGAAGTAGGTGCTAGAAAAGCAGCAGCTGCATCTGGTAATTTATTTGAACATCTGATAGATGATATTGTTAAACTCTATCCAAATCTAGTATCATTAAAGAATGATTACCTTACCTCATATTGTCTATCAGAAAAGAGAGATAATGTTCAAGTCGATAGGCACATAAGAGTAAGAACAAATAATGAATTAAAGATTGCTATTGAAGCTAAATGTTACTTTGACGCCTCACATTGTGTTAGAGCAGTTGCTAATTTCAATGACATCAAAAGAGCAACTAATTCAGATATTAAGTTTGCAGTAGTTTGTGGTCAAAATGCAGTAAAAGATTCAACTTTACGATACTATCAAGCTTTATGTCAAGACACAACAGGTAAATCATTTGAATTATTTACAGTCAATGAGATTAAAACAAGATGCCCATCTAAACCAATTTATACAGAAAAATTTGAATTAGATTTAATAGAATTGAATAGATTATACGAATATATTGGTTTAGCCAATTCCTAAATCTTTTTCAGTTAGCACCCTAAACTCCCAACCTCTATCTAAACAGAATTCATTAGCTGCATGCCATTTAGCTTGATTGACACCATAGGTCATAACTTCATTGATATATTGTTTAGTCACTCGTTTTCTTGGTTCAGGTGGTAATGATTGTTTTTTAGGTTTAACTTCAAGAACCATTGTTTTAGTTTTACCTTCTTTATTTTGGACTTTTACAACAAAATCAGGAAAATAACGATGCATTCTATTGTCAACCGGGGACTTATAGGGTATAATAAGCTCTTCAGATGCCCAAGAGATAATGCTTGGGTTTCTATCTAACCAAGACATAAACTTGCACTCCCATGAGGAACGATAGACGATATTGGTCGGGTCACCCACATATTTTTGTGGGTTCTTTGGTTTGAATAGTCCTGAATAAGCCATATAAATATATATTATCAATCCAATCAGAGAATGTAATGGCAGCTTCACCGAATAATCCACTTATAGCTCAAGCAAACATTTTGGCAGCACAAACTGGTCCAAGACCAAGAGGTGCAAACGGTCCTCTTCAAGCATTAGACCAACCACCAAAAGGTCAAAGTAAAAACTATTGGTATCCACAAGATATTGGTACTAATCCAACTAAAGCACATTGTGTTGTTTTTACTATAAAAGATGTTGCAGCATTGAATGGTGAATCAAAACCCGAAATTTCAGTTAATCCTAAAGGTCTAATTGAGAAAAAAGGTGTTGTTGCAGCTCTAGATGTGCCTAAAACAGGTATTGTAGCAACAATCACATTATACATGCCAGACACATTGAATATGTCTTATTCATCAAACTACGAGTCTTTTGAATTAACTACTGAATTAGGAACAGTAGGTCGTGCAGCTGAAGGTGGTTACGATATGTATAAAGGTGGTAAGAATTTAGTTCCAGGCCTTGTAGAAACTGCCGGTGGTGCAGCTTTTAATGCTGTGACAGGATCAAAACAAGGCGGTGATATCTTATTAAAAGCTACAGGTTACGCAGTCAATCCACAATTACAATTGTTGTATAAAGGTATCAATCTTCGTGAATACCAATTAGAGTTTATATTTACACCTAAATCAACAATAGAAGCAGATATGGTCAAATCAATTATTGACACATTCACATACGCTTCATTACCACAAATTTCAGGTGCAGCTGCGGCTGGTGAAGGTCAATATTTTGTTATGCCTTCAATCTTTAATTTAAGTTTTAAATTTATTAATCTTGACGGTTCTGCTTCATCTATTGTGTCGTCAATCATGCAAAATCCAGGAACAACCGTATCTGGTGGTTCTAAAGGTCCAAGTTTATCAAGTGATTCTGCTTCAGAAAATTTAAACTTATATAAAGTTGGTGATTCTGTATTAACTAATATTACTGTAGATTATGCACCAAATGGTTTTGCTGCTTATCAAGATGGTTTTCCTGTTCAAACACGATTAACATTACAATTCAAAGAAATGAATATTATGCACCGTGACATTTATAATAAGGATGTTAGATAATGCATTACTTTAGAACACTACCATTAATTGTAACTAAAGACCCCTATGGTAAAAACATAGCTGCAGTTAATCTTTTAGCACGTTCAAGTATTGTTCAAAGTCTACTTAATAATCCTGCTATATTTTATCAGTATGATATTAAAGATGGTGATACACCAGAAATTATTGCTAACAAATATTATAATGATCCATACAGATATTGGTTAGTATTGTTTGCTAATCAAATTATAGACCCACAATGGCAATGGCCATTAACCTATAATGAATTTACAGATTACATCAATGACAAATATGCGGCTGCAGCCAATACGGCTAATGTGACACCTTTGGCATACACTCAATCAACAGTATACGAATATAGAAAAACAGTTGTAACATATGACACAGCATCTCAAACCACAACATCTAATAATTATGTGATTGATTTAGCAACGTATAACTCTACAGTTCAAGGTAGTGAAACAGTTCAATTCTATGACACAAATGGAAATGTTACTGATACAGCAACATATACCGTATCAACACAAGTTGTTTACATATATGATTGGGAAGTGGAACAAAATGAATCTAATAGAACAATTAATCTTATAAACTCTGCCTTTGTTGGAGATTTTGAGAAACAATTTAAATCATTGATGAGTCGTTAATATGGCAAATCCAAATCTTGTAACTCCTGGAGTAACGTATGCTCAGGACTATAATCTAAAAACACTTGTATTATTAACATCAGGCGGTTCATTTGATTTAAAAAATTCACTTGTTGAATTAACTTACTTTGAAGACATCTTTAGTAATTGTGTTTCTGGTTATTTACAGATTTCAGATGCACAAGGTCTTATTGAAAAGTTGCATATGATTGGTAATGAATATATTCGTATATCATTCACTAAAGCTTCAGAAGATGATTTTATAAATGATTTAATATTCCGTGTTCACAAAATATCATCAAGACAACTCGTAGGTAATTCAACAACAGAAGGTTATGTTATCAATTTTTGTTCTGATGAGTTAGTTCTCTCTGAACAATACAAAGTAAGTAAATCTTATAAAGATAAAAAAATATCAGATATTATTACTGATATATTAACAAACTATCTTAAAGTTGATCCAAATAATAAAGTAGTAGATATAGAAGAAACGCAAGGTGTTTATAGTTTTATTGTTCCAAACTTTAAACCACTTGAAGCTATTAATTGGGTATCAACATATGCTCAATCAGCAACACCAGGTAGTTATGGTTCAGATATGTTGTTATTTGAAGACTCACAAGGTTTTCATTTCTTTTCACTACAAACACTATTCATGCAAGACCCTTTACGAACATACACTTATGCACCTAAAAATATAGATAACAAAACTGGAACACAAGACCAAAAATTCTATGGTGTTAATTCATATCAAATTGTTGATGCTTTTGATACTCTTAATGCTATTAACACAGGTGTATTTGCGAATAGACTAATCACAATCGATCCTCTATTATTGAGATGGAACATTGTAGATTTTAATTACGATACTTACTTTAATAACTCAACACAATTAAACAAATATTCAATCACTAACGGAGTAACTAATAGATTTGGTGATAAGGTATATGAAACACCACAAGCCGTTCTTAAAATGGCAACAACAAATAAAAATCAAAAAGATATTCCATATATTGGTTCTAAACCTGATGCTTATTCACACGATATCTTTTTAGAAAAATATGTTCCAACAAGAACATCACAATTATCTTTAACAAACTATAATAAAGTTAAATTGTTTATGGATGGAGACCCGTCTATTACTGTTGGTAGTGTTATCAATTTTAATTTAGTTTCTATGGATCCTGCTACTCAAGGAAAAGAGCTTGATAAGTATTACTCAGGCAAGTATCTCATATCAGCACTTAAACATACATTTAAGGTTGATGGTTATAAAATGATTATTGAAATTGTAAAAGAAAGTGTTCCAAATGAATATGTCACACCAGACACAAATTCAACAATTTGGAAAAATACTGTAGCAGGTAAACTATGATAACAAAAAATAACTTTTTAGGTGCAGATGGACTTGTATGGTGGATGGGTGTTGTTGAAAGCAGAAAAGACCCATTAAACCTTGGTCGTTGTCAAGTCCGTATATTTGGTTGGCATACAGATAAACTACAATTAATACCATCAGCAGATTTGCCATGGGCACATCCTATTCTTCCTGTTAATGCATCTAACACTAATAAAACACCACACGAAGGTGAGTATGTTATTGGGTTATTCTTTGACGGTCCATCTGGACAGTTTCCAGGTTACTTCGGTGTAATACCTGGAATACCAAATGTAACTCCAACACCTGGAACAGGTTTCTTTGACCAACGAACATCTGCTGAATTAGCATCATCACCATCTTATCTTGGTGCTTCGGCAACATTGTATCCTAATCGCTTAGGCGAACCAACAACAAGTAGGTTATATCGTAACGAGAATACATCATCAACAGTCATTGGAATAGAGACCGCCGCATTAACCAAAGGTGTATCTACTGCAGGTGGAGGCACATGGTCACAACCAACACCTTCTTATAATGCCAAACCACCATATAATGATGTCAAAGAAACCGAATCTGGTCATGTATTAGAATTTGACGATACACCAAAATCTGAAAGAGTCCATGTTGCTCATAAGACTGGTACATATGTTGAAATGAGACCAGATGGTTCTAAAGTTACCAAAGTTGTTAAAGACAATTATGAAATTACTGCTGGTGATAACTATGTAAATATTAAAGGCGTGTGTAATATTACTGTAAATGGAAACGCTAACATTAAGGTTGATGGTGCATTGAATACCGAAGTTGGTGGAGATTGGAACATTAATGTGAGCGGTAAGGTCAATGGAACAGCACAAAGTTGGAACTTAACTGGCCAAGGTTCAAATGTTATTGTTGATGGTAATGGTATTTCTGTTACTGGTAATTATAACCTAACTGGTAATTACGAACAAACAGGTAATATGATTGTTAGTGGCGATATAACCGGTGGAAGTATAGGCATAAATTAACAAAAACATCAGAATAGGTGTAATAAATAACAGATGGCAACTTTACAAAAAATATATTCTGATATAGATTTAACCTTTGCGAAACATCCAGGTAAAGGCGATATTGTATTAAGTTATGATGACCAGGCTGTTATTCGTTCGGTTCGAGGTCTACTACTAACTAATTTTTATGAAAGACCGTTTCAACCTGATGTAGGTTCAAATTTGACAGGTTTGTTGTTTGAAAATGCATCTACTGCAACTGCAAATGCTTTAGAAGAAGAAATTAAAAATGTAATAGCAAACTATGAACCTAGAGCCTTAGTAGAAAGTGTTTATGTTTCTGCATCACCAGACCAAAACACTTATAATGTTACACTTACATTTTTTATAGGAAATAATACTCAACCGACTAATGTCACCTTATTACTAACGAGAAACCGATAATGGCAGCGAACACCAATATTCAATTTACGACACTTGATTTTAATGATATCAAGAAGAATTTTATAACCTATTTACAAAGTCAAAATGTATTAAAAGACTATGACTATACAGGTTCAGCATTATCTACATTACTTGATGTTTTAGCATACAACACACAATACAATGCTTTCTATTTGAATATGGTTGGTAATGAAACATTTTTAGATACTGCTATTCAAAGGTCGTCAGTAGTTTCTCAAGCTAAAGTATTAAACTATACACCATTGTCTGCTATTGCACCCACTGCTACTATTGCGATGAATGTCCTTAATGTTATGGCATCTTCATTGACAATACCACAATATACAAGATTTTTATCAAATGCAATCGATGGCGTTAATTATACTTTCTTAACACCTGAAGAATATACAGTTAATGTGGATACTTACAACACAGCATCTTTTCCACTTATTGAATTGAAGCAAGCAACACACAGTTCTTTTTCATATCCAGTTGATACTGTAGGTAATCCTACATTAACATTTGAGATTGCTGATCCTAATATTGACACGACAACATTACAAGTAACGGTACAACAATCTTCATCAAACACTTACGCTCAAATTTATAACCTTTCATCAAACTCATTAGAGCTTAACGGTTCAAGTCTTGTATATTTCTTACAACAAGGGCCAACAGGAAATTATCAAATCTATTTTGGTGATGGTGTTTTAGGCGCTACATTATCAACAGGTAATATTGTTAATATAACATATCTATCAACAAACGGTACAGCAGCTGCTGGAGCAAATAGTTTCACACTATTAGATACAATCTCTGGATACGGAACAACTACAATCTTTCCACTTACACCAGCAACAAACGGCGCTGATGTAGAGTCCATTCAATCAATTAAATTTCAAGCACCTAAAGCTTATGCTGCACAAAATCGTGCTGTAACTAAAAATGATTATATTACCGCTATTCAACAAAATACATTTGGTTATTCATTTGATGCAGTGAATGTTTGGGGCGGAGAAGAATATGATTCTCCAGTATTTGGTCAAGTCTTTATTTCATTAAAACCAAAAGGCTCATTTAATTTTACAACATCACAAAAAAATGCTATATTAAGAGATATCATTAAACCTATTTCGGTTGTAACTATTCAACCTACTATTGTTGATCCAGACTATACATATCTAAAACTTAATGTAGATGTATATTATGATCCAACACAAACAAATAAAACATCAGCACAAATACAATCAGGTGTTGTTGCCGCTATAGAGCAATTTGGTGTTAATACATTAAACACATTCAATTCTACATTTAATGCTTATGATTTATTGACAACTATTCAAAATTATGATCCTTCAATTCTTACAAGTCAATATAAACTATTCTTACAAAAAAGAATTATACCTTCATTAACGTCTGTATCTAATTACACAGTTTATTTTAGCACACCTTTACAAAAAGGTATATTCAACACAGCTACTACAAGCTATCCTGGTATGAGATATGTTGATCCTCTTGATCCAACAAACATAGTTGATAATGTGTTTATTGAAGAAGTGCCGACCGCTAATTACGGTTTATCATCAATATCACTTATAAATCCTGGATTTAATTATTCTGTGACACCAACAGTAACCATTTCTGGTGACGGAACAGGTGCTACCGCTTTAGCGACTCTTAGCACTACAGGTCAAATTTCTAATATAACACTTACCAATGCTGGTAATAATTATACAAGTGCTGTTGTTACAATAACTCCTACTCCTAATGATGGCACAGGTCAAGGAGCCGCAGCTACTGCTATTTTACAAGGACAATACGGTACATTAAGACTGTATTACTTTGATGCTAATGGTGTTAAGAATATTCTTAATCCTAATATTGGAACAATTGACTATGTTAATGGAATAGTGACATTAATTAACTTTCAACCTTATAGTATCAATAATAATTTTGCTGAATTAACAATACAAGCAACACCAACAACAGATATTATTTCATCAACATATAATAAAATAATTACAATTGACCCACTAGATACTAATGCTGTTGTGGTTAATGTTATAGCTAAAACAAATAATAATTAATGATACCTAATAATCAAAAAACTTCATTACTGGTTCCGTATCAGTTACCCGCTTACATACGGGACGATCCTGCTTACGCCAATTTTGTATTATTCGTTCAAGCATACTATGAATGGATGGAACAAACTGGTAATGCTATTGATGCATCAAAAAATCTTTTAAATTATAAAGATGTAGACAAAACTACGGCTGAATTTATTCAATACTTTCAGAATGAATTTTTACCTTACTTTCCCCCGCCATCAGAATGGACAGCCACAAATCAAGCAAATGTAATTAAACTTGCTAAACAGATGTATCTTTCAAAAGGTACACCTGCAGCCTATAAATTTCTTTTTAGAGTTCTCTATAATTCAGATATAGATTTATTTGATACACAAGACCTTGTAATTAAAGCATCGTCTGGTGAATGGTATGTTCCAACATATTTACAAATACTTCCACCACTTACATCTAATACAGCGTATGTTGGAGGATATGATGATAATTGGTTAAATACAAATAACTTAAAAGTATTTGGTGAAACATCATTAGCTTCAGCAATAATTGAAATTTGTGAACCGCAATATCCTATTGTCAATGGAAAAACTGCAAATACCTTTTTTGACATTCCGGCACAAAAACCAATAGAATATCTCAAACTATACATATCAAACATTGAAAGAAACTTTATATCTGGAGAAAATATAACAGTATTATATGCAAATAATGTTCCTGCATATTTTCCAACAGCACTTAATTTAATTGATCCTAATACTGGATCACCTGCAGCAAGTGATGGTCATCTACACGCTAGACTTATTGGGCGAATAGATTCAATTACAATAGATTCTAGACAAGGATATCAAGGACTATATTATGTTGGTGCAAATACGACAACTGGATATAAAGGCGATCCTGTTGTATTTCTTAATGAAATTGGTGTTAATATACCTCCACTTGCTGAATTAGGAGGTTATTACTATCCTGCTAGAGCCTATGTTTCAACTGTAACACCCGGTTCTGCTACAAATATAAATGTTCCTAATGGAGGTTATGGATTTACAGATGGAAATACTTCAAATAATTTCTATTCAACTTTATCTATTCCAAATTCACAATTAGTAGCAACAGTAGGTTCTGTAAATACATTAAATCCTGAATTAGTATCATTTATTTCTAATAATTCAATATACACTTTAGCATCTAATACAAATGCTAAATTAGGAATTACAGTCACAAGTCTTACCAATAAAACATATACTGTAAATACAGGAATAAATTGGGGTTTTGCTAATGTTGCTATTTCTAATGGATCAACATCTTTAGCTAATGCTTTCACATTCTTAACATATAACACATATCCGTTATTAACTGCTTCATTAACCAGCTC